>JACCDP010798527.1_pt1 | contig 39244 bp, 49 predicted proteins | sample 7445841 | NCBI WGS metagenome assembly JACCDP01 (sample SAMN15323441, study PRJNA562643) | freshwater metagenome | isolation source: river surface water | place: USA:Blue River Watershed | collected 2017-08-17 | reverse complement strand
TATGGTAAAAAAATTGAGTATAGGCCTTATGGCACATATTTTATGCGTAAGGCTCAAGATTTAGCGGGTTTTCTTAGAAATTTAGTTATTCGTCCACCTCCTGTTATTTAGTGACGCTCATCCCAACATGTCTCATGCTCTTCTGGTGCATTTCCATCCCACACGGTATCACCATTCTCTTCCGGTGTAGGTGGGCGCGCGAGCTTCTCTTCAAGAGTCTTCTCTCGACGATACTTTTTACGGTCAACTGTAACCCATCCTTCTTCTTCCGGATCAACTTTTTGATACTGTGTAGATTGCTCATCATCTTCAGGCTCTACAAACCTATGTACATTATGAAACCTAGGCAGAGGAGCAGTTGATCTCTTGTGGAACACTGTTTCCTGATGCTCAACATCTTTTTGTTTCTTTTCAATTTCTTCCTTTTGCATTTTATCATTCCACTCATTTGCCAGAGTTGCGAATGTCTTTTCACCTCCCCAAACCTTTACACTAGAGTTCAAATTCCCAAGAACTGGGAAATTCTCTTCTGTAAATTCACGTTTCTTTTCAGATTCAATCTCAGCAGCCTTCTTTTTCTCTTCCTCATCATCCTTTTCAACTTCCCATCGAGACTTACGATTATAACGAGGCCTTGGTGGTGGAGGAGCAGGAGTTGACATTTCAGAAGCACTGTTTCTCATATGGGGTGGTACGTACTTGCTCATTTTGTTGATATATATTCTTATAGATCTTTGACAATCCGTTTTCATAGTTTAAAAACGAAAGTAATAAGTGACATGACATCTTCATCTAAAATGGTAAACGGTGTGTCAATTTCTCCTGCAGGAGTTGTAAGTGATCTTGTGATTCCTGTGAAGACTACCGATGTACTTGATTGGATTCGAAAGAAGTATAAAAATACGTCAATTCAATTTCAAGGAAAAATTCAAGATCCTACAAAAGAAACTCGATGGCTATCTGTATTTGCTTCTATTTCAGATGATGAAGAGAATATGAATCAACATATGCTTCCCAGTCCGTTTGATGAAGAAACATATGGTGGACCAATTGTTATTCTAGCGACTGAATCTGAAGAGCAAGATGACTATGAAAGGTCTGCATCTTCTTATGTAAATTTAAAACATGATGAATATGAAACTTTGTATGCTGAATGGACATTTAGTGTAGAAGATGAAGAAGAAGATGATATTGAAAATGAAGAGATTGATGAAGAAACTGAAGATGGTGGTGTAATTGATATCGATGAGAAAGAAGAGGAAGAAGTTCAACCTGTAAAACATACAGCACATGTAACAAAAGCTGTAACAACAGTAAAAACAAAGGATATCTTTGTAGATTGCGCTATTCGTGATAAAGTAATTGAAAATTTTACAGAACTCTTTGAAAGTCGAGAGTTTGCGTCTGAATTCGAACTTGAACTTCTTCGATCTGTAAAAAGTTTCGCTATTAAAGAAGCGATTGAAGTTGATTGGGGAAATCGAGTCTTTTGGAATCTGTACCGAAATAAAGCAATCTCTCTTTACGAGAACTTGAAAGGTGTGAATAGTTATGTAGAGAATAAAGAAAATTGGCTTGAGAAACTAAAAACAAAACAACTCACTATTTCTCAATTTGTAGAGATGAACGCATTTGACATGTGTCCATCTCGTTGGAAAGCAACGATTGAGAAGATCATTGAGACTGAAAAGAAACTATATTCTAAGAATGATTCTGCTTCTATCTTTATGTGGTGCTCCAGTTGTAAGAAGAAGTCAAAATGCGATTACTATCAGATGCAAACTCGATCAGCAGATGAGCCTATGACGACATTCGTTACCTGTCTTGAGTGCGATAAACAGTGGAAGATTTAAACAAGTTTCCAAAGAACCTTTGCGAATGAAGCATTTATGTACTCCTTTGTTAATGCCTTTTTAGCAAACGCAAGTGAACGTTTTGCTATCTTTTTACACTCCGAATCATGTTCCTTACACCATTTTAATTTTTCTTCTAAGTCAGACAGATCTGGGGCAATTTCAATATAATGTTTTTCAGGTTTTAAAATGTGATCAACCCAAAGAGTATAATCGCCTTTTACTTTTAATATCAACGATCCAGTTAGCATTGAAGTTAATAATCTATAAGCAGCAACGTTTCCATCCACATGTATGATATACTTATAATTTGCTTGTTGCTCCATAGGAATTCCAGGAACTAATGGAAATTTCTTCCTATCCTGACTGCCGAGTCCATTCTTTGGGTCAAATTTTAACGTGCTAACATATTGGCTTATTCCCACATCTAAGTCATCAGATCGCATCGTTGAAAGTTTTAGACGCATGTTTGTTTCTTCAGTAAACCCACATCCGGTACTTGAACCACGAAATACAGCAACTGGTTTCTTTGAATCCCAATCTGTATTGAATTCTGGTTGAGTTTTGGAACCAATCGCATAAAGTAGATCATCGTAGTTTACAATTGGAATATCCCAATATCCCACTTTTCCAGAATACGCTAAAAGTGGAATGTATGATGAAAAGATATATTCACTTTCTAATTTCTTATCACCTGAAACCATTGGCCATGGATCATGGAAATCCTTTCGTAAAATCATAGCATCTGTTAAACTTAACATAAATACACCATTTGGTAATTTATATGTCATCTGTTCTAAAAATGTGTCCCATTCCTTTGCGAAAGTGTATTCTTCTTTATGCGGTCTAAGAACACATTGCATAAGACGCCATGTTTTATTTTTTGATTTTACCTTCTTGTTTTTTAATGATTTTAAAATTGTTTTTTGATAACCTGGAGGTGTTATCTTTTTATCAAGTTTATAAATTACTGGAACTTCGTTTGTAACACAAAGCATATAAGCGGGATGATTTAACCTATTAAAAATATATTTAAGAGTATTCGCTAACGTCTCTTCATCCATCTTCCAAGGTCCTTTTACCTCAGAAGGTAACGTTTTCATACCATCTGTAATTGAAGGTTTTGTATTCTTTGTTCTTGCATCTAGGCATTCCTTTCCTATCTTAAATGCACTTTCATAAGAAGAAAGAATCTTCATCTTACTATTATTAAATATAACCTTTCATGGATTTTGGCACCTTATTCTTTTCTGACTGAGTTAATCTTAAGGAAGGATAGCTGCTAAAATCTGAAACCGGTGAAGGAAATTCTTCAGGAACTTCACGATTCGTAAGTAAATATGAATAGTTTCCAAATGGTACTACTTGAGGATACTTTTTGACAGCACGTTTTACACTATCAAATACATAATCGTCACCAACGATAACTATATTTGGATTTAGTTTTAAATAAGCATCAATTGTATTTTGAAGTTCAGTTGTATTCTTAATTGCATCTATAAATAGTAGATCAGGAACCACTTTTAATTTATTTATAACTTCATCAGATTTTAGAACATCGTGAAATAGAAAGTGTATGTTGTGTTTTTTCGAATATGGTGCAACATTGGCAACTGCTGATTCTAATCGAAAATGTTTAACAAATAGTTTATCGATTGGAGTTTCAGTTACATAATCTGGATTTGTGGCAGTAGGGGTAAAATAGTCAAATCCATAGTAATCAATTTTATGCGGAGAAGATTGGAATATTCCAACTGTACTTTTTCCATACCAAACTCCAAGTTCCACTACAACTTTAGGTTTATAATATTGTATAGCTCCTTCTAATGCTTCACGAGTTTTATCTGAATACCATCCATGCATAAATGGTTCTGTAACCGCAAGAGATGGTGTAATTTTAAATGCGATTATATCAGCAGCTGATCTATCAACCTCAAACGGTTGATTGTTATCAGTAACATATCCACCTATATATTTCTTTATTATTCCCATCTTTTGTTCAAATGTTTCTCCAAACTGTAAGAGCGATTTATGTAACTTATTTGCTTTAATTGTCTTCTTTTCAAAATCAATAATTGGAAATAGAGATTTATCAGCTACTTGCTCAAAGTATTCTCGCTTTCTCGGAAAATCTTTGAACCAATTACTTATTACATGGAGTTCCATTAGTTTTAACCTACAAATTTATAGTAAAAAATAACAGTGGAGCTTAAGTAATGGTGTGGGTATACGATACTCCATTTACAAAACGAGAAGAGGCGGCTTATCTCGTTTTGAAAAAACGTTTTAAGAATTATGATCTAGCAAAGGAAACAGTTAAGTTATTAAGCTTGACTTCTTTCTTAAAGTCTCAACAGTTTAAAACTGTAAAAGAAGTCCAACACTCTGCATTTTACGATAAGGCGAAAACTCGTCCTGTTTTTACAGAAAAAACAGCAAAACAAATATTGAAAGGTTTGAAGAAACGTGGAGGAGGAGAAAGCAAATATCCTTTTATAGATTTTACAGTTAAAAGTGGAGTTGCTAAATTAGTATCTTATTTGCCAGATTTCATACAATATCCATTACAGAATATTTATAGTCTGCTTACAAATCCAGTTTTAACTATTAAAGAAAATGTACCCCTAGCAGATCTCGCACTTGATGTAGTACATGGAGCAACTGAAACAGGAGTTACAACAGCGGCAGATGCAGCAGAAGCAGTTGGTGGGCCTATTGGGGCAGCAGTTGTTACACCAATTATTGCTCTAGCAGGAGCAGCTGCTTCTACTGTTGCTATACTTGAACAAGATACAGGTCAAGCTGTGGCCCATATGGTAAATGTAGTGCCGTTATTTGGGTCTGCTTTAGGAAAAGGATTGACTCAAACTGAACATATGGTTAAATCATTGGAAAAGCATCCTACTATAGCATCAGCTGTACCACTTGTAAACACATTTATGGAGTCACAATCTGCTCAAGCTAATGGAGGTAAGCGATTTTCAACCCAGAGACATAAATATACCAAATGGCAGAAGACAAGACGGAACAAGTCCGCGAAAGTTTGAAGTCATGGATTACTCTTGATGACCAAGAACGCCAACTTCGTGCGCAAATTAAAAGTATTCGTGATCAGAAATCAAAAATTTCATCTGACATTCTCTCATTTATGAAAGACAATGAAGTGGACAATTTTGCTCTGGAAGGAAATGGTGTAGGAACAATTAGTCGTACTGTTCGTACATCTCGTCCTCCTCTGCGTCGTAATCTAATTCGTACCCAAATTTTGATGCATCTTGCTGATGAGCCTCAGCGTGCTGCCGAAATTTTGAGATCTATTGAAGGAATCCCTGAAGGAGCAGAAGATATGTCTGTTGGCGGAACAGCTCGTGAACTTCTCGTGCGTAGACTTCCTAAAGAGAAGAAGACTATGTTAATGTAAAGATGTGTGAAATTGAACCCTACAATTCTGATTCTAATTTTGTAGATGCAGATTTTATTAACGAATCATTAATTATTGATATTCAATCTCGGGTTTTAGACATGTCTCATTTCCCAGATTGTAAAAGAATAAAAGGGTTTATATCTCCGGATAAACAAAATTCACGAACTTTTGATGAAGATGAAAAAATGTATTACAATTCAAAAACAAACTTAATCTATAAACTTTGTAAATCTCAATTAATACACACTCCTCAAATATATCCACTTGATTGGGAGTTTGAATTTTATTAACTAAATTGTCTTAAAGCTTCTCTTGCTGCAATCTGTTCAGCTTGCTTTTTTGTAGGAGCCGTTCCTACACCCATATGAACTCCATCTTTATCTACAGCTGCCATCGTATACAAATTTGTACACGATGATAGAACCTTGTAGGTTGGTGTTTTATGAAACTTTGATTGATAAATCTTTTGTAGTTGTTCTTTGTAATTTCGATTGTTCATCAAAATCTTTGGAATATTGATATACTTTTCAATCAATCCAATGATGAACTTATAAACAACTTGAAAGTTGTAATTACTATCTAACCATAATGCGCCAATAAATGCTTCTAGAATATCACCTAACTTCTTTAGGTTTGTTCTTCCGTTACAAGCTTCTTCATTATGTTTTGAGATAATATAGAATTTGTCAATCCCAATCTTTTGGGATAAATATCCAAGTGTTTCATTACAAACCAATTCTTTCTTCAAGTTTGTAAGAAATCCTTCATTTTCACATGGAAAGCGTTTCTCTAAATAAGATGAGACAACGACACCCAATACCGAATCACCTAAATGCTCTAACCTTTCGTAACTTTGATCGAATAATTCAAGGCAATTCTCTGGGCGAGAAGCTAATTCTACTTCTTCCCCTGTTGGGCTTGTGTATTCTGATCGTTTTACATATGATGAATGTACCATTGCGATTTGGAAGAGATCCGTGCGATTTATAGTATACTTTGTGTTAGACAAAATCGCTTGAATATCCTGTTTGGTAAACAAGCGATTTTTTGAATTGTACGGGTTGTACACGTTCGATAGTTCCATATATTTTAGAATGAATCTAATCTAAAAATTATTAAGTCCGTTTTTTATGTTTACGTGTCTTTCGCTTTTTCCCTCCCATTGCAGGAGGAGCAGCTGGCGCTCCAAGCTCTTCTTGAACTGCCTTGTTCAATTTAACCCAATTTGAATAAAAAATTGAAACTTCTTCTGGATGTGTTGCTTTTAATGTTCTTAAACTTTCTCTTAATTTAGCTTCAAGTTGAGGTTCAAATTTCTCAACTAAAATAGGTAGTTGAGTTTTTAAAGTATTTAGCACAAGAGCTGCCATTATTCACTCTCAACATTTTCAGTTGGAATTGTACGAACAAACTTAAAGTCTGTTTCTACAGCATTCGCTTTTTGCTGCTGAATGATAAACTCAAAGCAATCCTTTCTATTAGCACGCTGACCAGCATTTTCAAAATAATGATCAATATAATTTTGAAGATCTCGTTTTGAAAGAGACCAAGGCTTCAAATATGTACCAGGACGTTGAACACGAATATATGACGAATCATTTTCAATCTGAAGAACACCGACATTTGAGAAATGTGGGCTCTTCAAATAATCAGCCATCTCAAGCTCTACCATCTTTCGCTTTTCACGAAGATCGTAGACTGTTTTATTAATCTCTCTAATTTGGTCATCCAGACTACGATATACGCGCAACCGTTCTTTCAATTCAGCTTTTGCGGTCTCCATTTTTACTGTTTAAAAGTATCTTCAAACATAATCCGTTTTTCTAATAAGGAATGTACTTCGACAAAGACGAAGTAGAACACTTGCGACAAGTGTACAACAAAGAACATTCAAATGAACCTCCTATACCGCAGGGAGAGATGCATGTTGTTTGGGCGGAAATGAAACGTCGATTCAGCTCTCATTGTAAAGCAGGAACTGCCGAATGTATTTTAGCTTCAATGCTATCAAAACCAAAAGCTCCCGATTCTTGGGCTGTAAATCCTGAAGAATGGTTATCTAGCGATGATATTGATCATGTTGAAAAACAATTCACAAAACTGTTTTCAAAATATCACTTTTTGGGAACATTTCCGATTGATTTTGATAAAAAATCTGAAACAGGCAAGTGTCTTGTAAGTTCACTTTGCTCTCTCGATTTGAAACGTCTGTATACAAATGGCTTCACACAAATTGGTATTATTTTTAATACTGACGTGAGTACAGGTCCTGGTATTCACTGGGTTGCTGTATTTTGTGATATTGGTCCAGAGTTTGAATATCCTCGTATTACATATTTTGATTCATACTCTCATAAACCTGAAAAAGAGATTCAAGTTCTTATGAAACGTTGGAAAGAACAGTGGTTACAGGCAGGAGTCCATCAGCAACCAATGAAATTAACTTATAATAAGACTCGTCATCAATATGAAGATTCGGAGTGCGGTATGTATTGTTTATACTTTCACCTCTGCTGTTTGTTAGGAATTCCTATGGAAGAACGAATCCCTGATCCTGTTGTACGAGGGTTACGTGGAATGTTATTTCATGTTGGTAAGAAATAATGGTAATACCTCCTTGGGTGCAATATGGATCATTAGCTGTGCTAGTTGTTGGAATTGGATACCTTCTATTTTGGTCACTTACTCCTTCAAGAACTCGAGCAATGTTAGGGGCTTCTCCAAGATTTAAAGCATATGAGCAAGTTACAAAATTAGCTCCTTTAGGTTGTCCAACTTCTGGAGATTTCAAGTTATGTGACTACTATGTTGCGTCATCGGCATATTCGTTGTTCCCAGGATCGGATATTTATGATTATATTTCTGATCAAATTCTTCCTATGCTGATCAAAGCTGGTGCTCGTCTAGTAGAATTAGATATCTATGCAGATGAAAGGGGTAAGCCAGTTGTTGGACTTAAGAATCAAAAATTAGGAACAGATTATGCTTATAATACAGTTTCATTAGAAGCTTGTTGCGTGAGTATTGCTAATAATGCTTTCAACAGTGTCTCATGTCCGGTATCGAGCGATCCATTCGTACTGAGTTTAGTATTTCATACTGACAATGCTAATGTATTGAATGCTACATCTGAAATAATAAAAACAACTTGTAGAGCTCATCTTTTAGATGAATCATATGGATATCAGCGAAAGAACTTAGCAATTGAACCTGTATGTAATCTTCAAAATAAATTAATCATTGTATCTGGTGGAGGTCAAATTAAAGGAACTCATATGGAAGAACTTATCAACTTATCTTGGTCAACATCCAATCTTCGTCGTATGACATATATGCAAGCATCTCAACCTCACGATGCCGATGAGCTTATTAATTTCAATCGCACACATATTACCATGGTAGTTCCTGATATAGGAGATGATTTGAAAAACTTTAATCCTCAAATTCTATTGTCTTACGGTTGCCAATGGATTATGATGAACTATGGATCGTTGGATAGCATGATGGAACTGTATATTGGAGAATTTCAAGAAAAGAGTCTAGTTCTTAAACCTGCTCCATTACGTCCTCTTAAACCTAAGAAATATAAACAACCATCTCTCCCTGATCCAAGTTTATCATTTCAACCTATGCAAAAAATTACACCAATTTATGACGTTACTATATAAATATGCCTTTTCCTTGGTCAACTAAGACAAGACGCGTTATTCCTATTCCCGAACCTGTTCAAGTGGAACAACCTGTTCAAGTAGAACAACCTGTTCAAGTGCCTGAGCTCGTTCAAATTGTAGAACTACCTGTAGTTGATGATAAAATCTCACCTATAGAACATAAAAATGGCGAATCCTTGGTTGACTCACGTAAAGAAGACGATGAAACACATGAAGTCCAAGGGGACTTACAAGAAGGGGGACGGACTGAAGAAGGTGATTGCGGAAGCGAAGAAGTCTTGGCACGGGTCGAAGACTAAGAAAGTTCGTCGCCACGGACGTCGCTAAAAAAATGAGTATTACTAACATATAAAGACAAATGGGCGGTGGTTTATTACAACTCGTAGCTTATGGCGCTCAAGATGCATACATCTGTGGTAATCCACAGATTACTTTTTGGAAAGGACTCTACAAGCGTCACACAAACTTCGCGATGGAGCCATTTAGAATTAATTTTACTGGCCAACCAAGTTGGGGAACAAAGCAAACTGCCGTTATTGGTCGCCATGCTGATCTTCTGTATAGTACATACGTCGAGGTAGTTCTTCCTTATTATGCTGAAAATAGCACAACTATTGCTGCCAAGTGGAACAATGATCAAGGCCGTTTGGGATATAACTTGATTCGATATGCTGAACTTGAAATTGGAGGACAGTTAATCGATCGTTTATATGGCGAATGGCTCTATTTATGGGATGCTCTGACAAGTGACTATGCTAAGTCTGCTATGTTGAACCGAATGGTTGCAGCTGGATCTACATCAACTCCAACAACCCTTGTTGCTGATTTATCATGCAATGTTGGATCTGGAAGACCTTCGAACCCCAATGTGTTATACATCCCTTTGTACTTCTTCTTTACTAAGAATCCTGGAGCAGCTCTTCCATTAATCGCACTTCAGTATCATGAAGTGAAGATTAATATTCAGTGGAATAAACCAGAGCTTATTAGTGGCAACTTCTCAGCAACGAATGACAACGAAAATTTTAATGTAAATATTCTCCCAAATCCAACTCAGGCAGCTATCTACATTGACTATATCTACTTGGATGTAGAAGAGCGTCGTCGCATGGCTCAGCAATCGCACGAATATTTGATTGAACAAACTCAGTTCAACGAAGATAAGGGCATTGCTTCTATGAATAACCGTATTGACCTAACATTCAATCATCCTGTAAAAGAGCTCATTTGGGTAGTTCAACCAACATCTTACACTAACTGCAGTGTATTTAAGAATGCTGGAACAAAGGTATTGAAACCGTTCACCTATAATGGATTAGATATTTCAAATAACTCAATTGATCCAGTTTATGAGCAATGGATTCAGATTAATGGTCAAGATCGTATGGATCGCCGTTATGGTAGTTATTACAACGAAGTTCAACTTTACCAACACCATACTGGCTTTGGAGGAACTTATGGAACAACTACAACTCCTACTCCTCAGACAGGTATTTATATGTATTCTTTTGCTCTGCGCCCAGAAGAACATCAGCCTAGCGGCACGTGCAATTTCTCACGCATCGATACGGCTACAATTGTAATGAACTTGAATGGAGCTATTAATATTGATGAGTCTAGAGATGCTACTTATAATATCCGCGTATACGCAGTGAACTACAATATTCTCCGCATCATGAGCGGTATGGCGGGATTAGCGTATAGCAACTAATCAACATATTTCTTACCTTGGCAAATCCGACAATCTTGAGTTGGATCAAACATATCAATACCAGTTTCATGACAAGCAGTACATTTGCGTTTAGCACTTTGTTCATCTGAAACTTTCTTCATTTTTTCAAGATACAAAATAGCATCCATAAGTTCTTCCTGCATGTGAGTAACCCAATCTAAAAAAGAAAGATCTGTACGATCTAAATTTGTGCCATATTTACGTTGGCCAAATTCAGAGCGCTGTTTAAATTTTTCAACAACTGAAGTTACAACCGAGTCCATTTAAAAAATTTAGGGGTTTAGTGTTTAAGTTACCAATCCATTACAAGTTCTTCCATCTTGATAGCACCTTCTGCCTTTTCTCCCTCTTCTACTCGGAGATTGGCAGCTTGGAGTTCAGCATCAAATACAGATGCTTCTTCATCAGCTCCTTCAGGTAATTTGGTTTCGTCTACAAGAATATCTACAAATCCAGTACCACAAGGAGGCTTTTGTCCAAACATAATGTTTGCCGATACACCGCGCATATTATCATTCTCTGCTGAGATTGCGGCATTGAAGAGATGCTTTGCGGTTTCCTCGAAAGATGATTTTGCAAGAACACCCATTTCATCATTCTTATTTACTCCTGCACGATCTGCTGATAGGATATATCCTGGTGCGGTCATTGAGTCAATAAGTGTGATCATATGGTGGTAGTTGACAACTTCACGAGTAAAGACTTCCATAAACTCCTCATATAAGCAGATACGAGCTGCCTCAATTCCAAAGATTTCATTTACCTCATGGATATCGTTGCTGAATGATTTGTAAGGATCAGTATTCGCATTCAGAGCAATATCTAGAAGATTGGTACCTTCGATTGTTAACATATGTTGCTTCACTGGAACATAGCCGCCAACCTTTTCATCATAGAAGAGTTCTTTATTGACTTCTGTAGGGAATACACGTCCAATATCATCTACTCCGGTGATAACTGTATCGAGAAGCTTATCTTCTACAAAGCGCAGAGATAGAGCATTCTTGATAACATCAGGACTAAACATAATTCTCATAATAAGCTTGTCTTTGGTATTGATATCGCTGGGAATGCATTCGAATACGCGAAGAACTTTATTATTTTGAATCTTGGTTGCGATAATCGACATATCAATCATACTAGGAAGAGCAGCTACCTTGAGATGATCCAGTTCAAGGCGCAGGATCCAAGGTGATGTACAAGCTTGGCCATGAGTTACTGAGAACTTTTCATAGGACTTAAGAATTTCAGTATCTTCTTGAACAGCAGTATTTGATGAGAGAGGATCTGGATCATAGTAAATACGAACAGACTTCGTAAGATCACGAAGAGTAGTCTTTTGGATTTCTTTCATCATAAGAATTGCGGTATCATAGGATGTAGCAATGTTCTCTTTCAAATAGATGAAGTTAAGAGGATTCTTAGGGTTTGGTGTAGCAGAGAGAAGCTCACCCATACGAGGAACACCTTGAGTCGCATTTGCCTTGGTGGTTCCTGCTGAGTGGAAGGTATTCAAAGTAAGCTGAGTTGTAGGCTCTCCAATTGATTGAGCGGCCAGAGTTCCAACCATTTCTCCTGCGTGCACTTGAGACTTGATATACTTGAATCGAATTTCTTGGAGAAGTTCATTGAACATCTCCTTTGAAAGACGCAAATCAATAATAGACTTCTTTGGTGCGAGATAATAGCGCAATAGAATGTGGAATACTTTATTACGAGCAAATACACCTTCAGTTGTAAACTTAGTAAGTTCATCTACTACATGTTGAGGTGTAAGATCGGTCTTCGTTGCGTAAGAGTTGCGATACTTCTCTGTAATGCGCTGTAGATGAACAGGAGCATAAAGAATATCATTCTTGACATATCGGAAAACGTCCTTTACAAGTGTATCGCGATCTTGAATAATTTGATCAATCATATCAGGAGCTTCTCCAACATCTTCAGAACAAACAGGTTTAAACATATCAGCTGAAGCACCAAAGTTCTTGTATACATCTTCAAGGCTCATAAGTCCAAGTTCACAAGGCTGTTGTTCAACACAAATACTATCAATACCATCGCCACCATAGTTAAATTGAATAATACTTCCATTTACGTTACGAACAGTTCCATCGTATTCAACATGAAGATCTTCCATATTTTTCACAAGTTTGCGCTGAATATAACCTGAATCAGATGTCTTTACTGCAGTATCAATAAGACCTTCACGTCCTCCCATTGCGTGGAAGAAGAACTCAGCAGGTTTCAAACCTTGAATAAAGCTATTCTCAACGAATCCACGAGATTCAATCCCATGATCATACTTAGCAAAGTGAGGAAGAGTTCGGTCTTGAAGAGTATATTGAACGCGCTTACCTGCTACCATCTGTTGCCCAAGAAGAGCTACCATCTGAGAGATGTTAAGCTTATCACCTTTTGCTCCAGAACCTCCATCACCATTCATCTGAACAATGCGGTTATCCTTAGGAAGGCTTTCCTTGATCTTTTCAGAAATAGTTGATACAATTTGGTTCAAAGCAATTGAGATCTTATTTTCAAGTTCTTCTCCATCAGGACGACCAGAATTGTTCAGGAATGCTCCAGAATGAACACTGGATAAAAGCTCTGTAACTTCCTTCTTTCCTTTTTCAATTGTTTCCTTAATGAATACCTGTGTCTCTGCATCGGCAAGTAGATCTGAAGATCCAACTGAAAATCCTTGAAAGAGATTGAATTTAGTAACTACATTTTGAATTTCGTTAATAAACTGGCTACAACGTTCAGGGCCAAACTCGTTATAGATCATATGAATCATACCCTTTGAGGCAGAACTGAATGCTCCTTTATTCATACGACCTTTCAGAAGCTGTCCATTCTTTACAGTAATTCCTCCAGAATTGTGATTCACAAGAGGGAATGTGCTTGAAATTAGTTCAGGTCCAGTGAAGTCCTTATTGCGACGTTTGAAGGATGAAAGAGGTTTCTTTGTACGAACAAGAAGATTCATACCTACATGCTCAGGAACCATAATGTCTGGATCTGAAATCACGAAAGCACCAGTCATCGTATCTTGGACAATTTCAATAATTGGTGAGTTCTTACGAGGTGAAATGATTTGACGAAGAACAGAAGCAAGATACTTAAGCTCAGATGCCGCAGTAATTGATTGAGGTACGTGCATGTTCATCTCATCACCATCGAAGTCAGCATTGTATGGCTTGGTAGCAGATACATTCAGACGGAATGTTGAGTAAGGAAGAACCTTAACTCTATGACATTCCATTGAACCCTTGTGTAGAGAAGGTTGACGGTTAAAGAGAACAACATCTCCATCGATAAGATGACGATGCACAATATCTCCTTCTTTCAGATCAATTCGTGCTACATTTACATACTTGAGACTTAGTGTGCGTTTATCGTCCTTAAGATAGACTGACTTGGCTCCAGGATGCTTTCCAGGACCATTTTGAATATAGGACATAAGACGATCACGATTGTAAGCTGTTACAATTTCAGGAAATGTAAGATTGATTGCAATTTCCTCAGGAACACCGAGTTCATCAAGTTCAATATTAGGATCAGGAGTGATAACTGAACGAGCTGAGAAATCAACTCGTTTACCCATAAGGTTACCACGAACGCGACCTGTCTTTGCTCCAAGACGAGACTTCAGAGTCTTCAAAGGACGACCTGAGCGCTGAGCAGCAGGAGGAAGTCCCTTGATATCGTTATCAACATAGGTAGCAACGTGCAATTGGACAAGGCTGGTGTATTTATCAATGATATCACGAGAATCACCTTTATCAATTCGGTCACGAAGACGTTGGTTATCGCGAACAATATCAATGAGCTTGTGAGTAAGATCATCTTCCATACGCTGATTGTCTTCCATAACAGATGGGCGAACTGAAAGAGGAGGTACTGCAAGAACAGTACAAATCATCCAATCAGGCCGACTAAACTTAGGATTAAATCCAATAAGTTCAATATGGCGATCTGTCATGCGTTGGAAACAGCGAAGTACCATTTCTGTTTGAAGAGGGATCGCTTCGGCAGCATCATCATATGTCTTTGCTTCCAGAGCTAGAGGCGAAACAGCTACGTTGATCTCCTGACGATCTACCTTCTTGATAGCAGGAGAACCACAATGAGGACATGCTGAAGACTCTTTTAGATCCTTGGTCTTGTAATCTTTTGTGCGTTCACGTACTGCATCAAATCGATTGCTTCCAGTAAATAGTTTCTCCAAACGTTCGAGTTCTTCATCTGGAAGATATGGGTTCGAACAATTGAGACATACAATTTGAAGAATTTTTTGAATATATTCTAGGAACTGGTAAAGATATACAGGGCGAGCCAATGTAATGTGACCAAAGTGACCAGGGCAGAGAAGGTTTGTCTGCTTACAAGTTGGACAGGTCTTGCCATTTTCAATTACTCCAAAACGAGCATCAAAGACACCTCCCGGTACCGGCTGGTTTCCTTGATATGTCTTATCAGTGATAACTTCAACAACACTGCGCTTTACAATCTCCTCTGGGTTCGCGATACCGAACTGAATACCAATAATCGTATCTCCCATTATTTATACTCTATGTATTGTCTGTATATTGTTCCATTTTCAAATACCGAGCGTTAATTTAAGGGTGGCTTCCCAAAATTCATCATCTGATATAACTGCATTTACAAGTTCTGAAGCAAACCTATCTCCCAATGTTTCTACCCAATTTTCAAACTCGGGTCCCATGCGATTTTTGAACTTTCCCTTTTCGCGGATCTTAGAACGCTTTAAATCATAAAAAATTTTATGAGACAGTTTTTCGGTCTCATATGGAGTTTCGCTCTCATCTTTTAGAAGTCTTACTTTTTTATACCACTCTTCCATTAATAGAAGAAAAGATGAAAACAAGACGTTTGAAACTTAAGTCTATTAAGCCTTCACACAAGAAGGATAAAAAGTGGGATGCAACATTTGTATATCCAGATGGTCATACAAAGGTTGTTCCTTTCGGTCAAAAAGGCTATTCAGATTACACAAAACATAAAGACAAGACTCGCAAGCAGAGGTATATAAATCGTCATTCAGGAATGGGAGAGCATTGGAATAAACCAGATACTCCTGGTGCTTTAAGTCTTCATGTTTTATGGAATAAGCCAAGTTTCCGTGCTTCTGTTGCTGATTTCAAAAAACGGTTTAACTTATAATTTATCAACAAACATCTGAAATGTATTGGATCTTACATTTTTAAGCTTTGACAAATTTTCATTAATGAATTTATCAATCCCTATTTTTGTTTCACGCCAATCGTAATCATCAAAAATAATTGTACCTCCTGATTTCATCTTTTGAAGAACCATGATTCCATCTCTGTACACAAAATCACTTTCATGGTTACCATCTATAAAAGCAATATCAAAAAAGTTATCTTCAAATGTTGGAACTACATTGTGAGAGAAATCTCTATGTACAATAATTTTGTCCCATAAGTTTTCTTTATTCATATTTTCTACAAATAGCTTATATATGATATCAATTTTTCCTTTGTATTCTGGATATTCGTCATAGTCAATCCAAGGGTCTACACAGTACATTTTTGACTCCGGATGTTTGCAATATGATTTTGACATATCAATTATAGTTTCACCTTTAAATACTCCAATTTCAAGATAATTAATTGAAACATCTTTTTCTGATAAAAATGGTTTCCATCGATATCCAGGGTTTTCCCTTAAAAATGTTTCATATCTTTCCGGTTGAAACATATTCAATTCTGGTTCAAGCACTTTCAATTTACCACGACGCCACGGCAATACATAAGCCATTTACATATATATTAACAACTAACTATGGTAGGTTGGCCGAGCGGTTAAGGCGGGCGACTTAAGATCGCCTGGTTAAGTCCATGGTGGGTTCGATTCCCACACCTACCAAAGGAATAACCCGTGTGAAAAAATCTTTCCACACGAGTTCTTCTTCAAAATGAATACGTGCAATTCGGTTGAAGGATTGAATATATAAGAATATAACTGTTCCAATGACAAAAGGATACCAACTTTCCATTGTTTGTGGGTTATAAAAATGGATTCAAAAATGAAACGGGAATTGAACATCAAATAAAATGCCATTCGGAAAGTTTCAACCTGCAAAGTCGGAGGAGACAACGGATAGTCGTGGAAGGCCAGTTGTATTGAATACTGTCGCTGGATATGGAGGTATTTTCTGGGGAACTGTTTATGATTCAAACGGTAACATCGTTGACGAAGATTACTTCACCGATCTTGCGGAAAATACAGATGATGATTGCAAATATTGGGATATGATTGATGAGTTTATTCATCAACACTGCTTAAAGTACATTGATCCACATTGTGGAGGAGAACGTTGCTATCAAAGTGGATTTGGTGGTAAATTTTCAAGCGGTCTAATTGACTTCTGGACAAAGGATCCTATTCCTGAAATGCCAGATATGTCATTTGAGATTGAAGGTAAGAAATATATTATGAAATGGTATTACGATGAAGATGAAGATGAAGAAGATTAAAACGGATAGTTTAGATTCTTTCCAAAACCTTTTTTAAACAAATGGATCAACCTAAAACTCGCCGTGAGTCTAAAAAAGATCAGAAAGAGAAAGGTCAAGGAAAGGATGGAAAGTATTCACAGAAACATATTCGTGCTATTGAATCACTAAAAGAAAAGCAAAAGACAAGATAATGAAAGATTTCTTTGATGGTATTGTAAACCTTTTTAATTGGAAGATTGGTAGTTTCTCAATGCTTCCAATTGGCCTTGGTTTAATGATGGCATCTTTAGATGTTGTCATGATGAGCATGGCAAAACTTACTAGCAAGGGACAGCTTTCAATGGGAACATCTCTTCCTATTGCGACCCTGTTGTATGCAGCTGAGCCTTATATCTTCTTTAAGTCTATGAAGTATGAATCACTTACTACTATGAATCTTATTTGGGATTTAACTTCTGATATTATTGTAACATTAGTAGGTGTATTATATTTTAAGGAATCTGTTAAAGGTCTTCGTTGGTTAGCGATTTTATTCGCCATGTTTTCACTTGCCTTGTTCGCATACACAGACTAAAGTAGTGACTCCCTTGTAATCCTAAAAGTTCGTTTATGATCTCTAGACTTAGTTCTTGATCCGTTAGGTAATCTGCGACATGTTTTGCCACGATATGTCTTTTTTTGACATCCCGATTTAAAATACATAACCCGAGCCACATATCCCTTGTATGTAGGTATTTCTACTTTTATAACACTTGATAACTCATTCAATAATCCATACATCCACTTCATGTAGGACTTTTGAGATGAAAGATCCACTTCATTATTTTTAAGATACTCTTGAAACTTAGATCGCATACTTCCAAATGGATACGCTTTAGATAATTTATGAATAAAATCACGTTGAGTGGCCACATCTTTCTCCTCAGGTTGTTCAGGATAATTCACTGCAATCGAGAATAAGAAATCGCGACCAGGTACAGAAGTTGGTTTCATTTTTCTATATTTTTCTTCAACTTCATCGAATGATGGATTTTCTCCTGGATTTATAACTTCAGGATTATCTTTACATTGTGTTCTCAATTTATGATTTACTTTATTATGAAGTTCATACAACCAAAGTTCTGGTTGATGATATGACAAAGGATCTTTTTTCATAAACTCAGTAGTTGATTCTCTACAAAATTTACAAGGTAGTATCTCGTTTATCATGTTCAAAACATCATTTGGATGTTTAGATTGTGATGCGATTAGATGGAATAATTGCCATCCACTAGGTCCAAAAAATCGAGTATCCATTTAGATACTATTATTACTAATACACACCATAATGATTGGTAGAATTTATAAACTTGATGGTGGTGGAAAATTTTACATAGGATCAACTACAACTCAATTGAGTCAAAGATTTAAAAAACATAAATGTAAATCTAATGAAAATACCGCAAAATCTAGAAAAGTTTATATTTACTTTAAAGAGATTGGTTGGGAAAATGTACAAATAACTTTAATAAAAGAAATAAATGTTAACAACAGACATGAAGTGTTAATACATGAAACTTATGAAGTAAAAAAATATATAGATAATCCAAATTGTTTAAACTCAATTTTACCTTCTCTTACTAAAGAGGAAAGAAAAACTAGAGATTCTTTATATTCAAAAAATCGTAGAAAAGAAAATCCAGAAAGAGAACGGTTGCGTTTACAAAAATGGAGAAAGGAGAATCCTGATAAAAGAAGACAACAGGTAATAAGAGAACAGTTAAAAAAGAATCTAACTTGATTGTAAAATGGGAGCTGTAACTATTACAAATTTTGCGATTGCGTTTTACCTTGGTGCGGCTTTGAAGGATTTCTTTGGTTCTATTTCTCGTGATTTAGTTGCACCATTTATCGGTGCTATCTTTCCTTCAGCACAACAGTCTGTAGATAAAATTACAGTTCAACTTGGTCCTGTGAAGATCAGCATTGGCGATGCTATTGGAGCAACTATTAATCTCGCTGTTGCCTATCTTGTCCTCATGCTCACTCTTCCTTATATTCGCGAATACACTCCTATCGGCGGTCGCATGAAGTAAAATAGTTGAACTTAACAAAGATGGGAGTACTTGATTCTATTACCCAAGGACTTAGCGATGCGTATTCAAAGGCAAAGGAAGCTGTTCAAGGTCCCGCTCAGCAGGCTGCTGATGCTACAGGTGTTCCTAATTTAACACCAACCGATGTTGCACCAGAATCAACTGGGGTGACAACTACTGGTGGAAAAAGGGGTTCCCGTAAAACTCGTCGTTCAAAGAAGTCTAAGAAGACTCACCGTCGTCGTAAACATTAATCGATAAACTTAATATTTGTCCATCCAGGTTTTAGATATTTTCCAAATTGAGCTTCCATTCGTTTCTCCATATCAGCTGGAGATAGTGTCTTTTGATCATTTTCATCTTTCCATTGTCTAAACACTCGACGAAGCATTGTCTTATCGATTGGAACAATGTCATCACCTTCTTGAATTTCAACAATCTTATCTGAAATAAACTTCGCAATTCCGTCATTCTCATTGCGGTATTCCGATGTATACTCCAAAACTTTAGGAGGAGCTGGCAACTTACGAAGGCCTTTTCCTTCTTTAAGAAGATGAACCATATATGCTAGGAATGGAGTAGCCCATTCAACTGTTACTACCTTAAATTGAATAGACTCATCAAGAGGATACTCATTTGGTGCAATAGGATTCAAGACGAACTTTGATACAAAGTTAATCACAACAAGACGACGCCAAGTACCTCCATCTGTAGTATTGATCTTTGGCTTATCGTTACAAGCAAGATGGAACTTTGCTTGAATTTCAAACTCCGAACCAGACTTGAAGAGATCACGAGCATACACCTTCTCGCAAGAAGTGATCTCCTTCATAAGTCCAGTGTTCAAAGCAATCGATTCATCAGGTTCCTGCATAGTTACGAAACGACGTCCCTTGAGTCGAGCAACTTCAGGAGCAGCTGAACCAGAACTCTTTCTCTTTTGGGTAAAGAGTGATATAGGTACAGTACAGGCATAATCTCCAAGTGATTTCGAAAGAAGATTCATAATCATTGATTTGCCGTTTGATCCAGAACCGGTTAGAATGTGGAACTTCTGTGCTGCATTGCCACCAATTAGATTTGTAGCAAGATGCTTAAGAAAGTAATCACGAACTTCTCTATCTGGGAGAACTTTCTTCATAAACATTTCAATCTCAGGCCAAGACGGATACTCATAATAAGCGCGATTTGGATCATAGTCAATTCCAGTACTAAAGGAAATGTAATCTTCTGGTTTGCCATCACGAAACGTAAATTCAGGAGTTGTCATATCAAGAACACCATTGTTAAACGCAATTAGATCTTTATTTGAATCTACTTTCTTAGTAAAATCTGGATCATAAAATAGTTCACTACATTCTTTCATAACATTCTTCTTAAATGTTGTCTTCTTAAGCTGAGTAAATACATTGAAATAATCAACACGTTCTTGCTTCATTTTACAATATTCACAAACACCGCAATCCTTTTTCTTTTCTTCCTTATCACCATTACATTCAGTTAGTTCTCGATCAGCCATATCCTTTCCAATTGCAACTTCCTTCTTAAAGAAGATATCTGCCACTTGTTTGGAAAGTTTCATAAGCAGATCAACACCCGAATCAGTTTCTGTCCAAATATGACCTGTCCAACGATACCAAATATTATATCTGAAATCAGAACACTTATAGTTGTCACGAAATTTTGCATGAATAACTGTTGCGACATCGTGCTCAGTACAACTCTTAGCTGTATTTACAAGTCGGTCTACATTATTCCTTTCAATTTCATCATATCCTTCACGATTATCTTCGCGAGACCAATATCGCAGAGTTCCTTCCCCAAGTCTGTCACCATCATTTCTGAATGTTAGAGAATTCCACTTTTGGATACAATCTGCTTCATTATATTTCTTTTCGTCTTGGGAACTGAAATCAAGAAATACATCAAGTAGATCTGGGTGAATATTGTGAAGACAGATCGCAACTTGAACCCACGAGTTATAATCATCAGCCCGCTTTGGATCAAGATTCATAACATGAGCTTTCAAGTACTCTCGCTTTTCAGGATCGAGTTGAATAAAGATTCGACCATTCGGAGATGATGCGCGAGAACCTGGTTTTTCAGAACGCTGTGATGGACGACCAACTCGAGGTTTTCCTCCAGAAATGCGAACATCTTCTTTTCCAGATCCTCGAGTGTTTCCATACAAAGCCTTTCCTGCTTCAGTCATAACAGTTTCAGGCTTCTTTTCACGAAGAGAAATATGTCTCATGAAGTCTAAAGAAATTTCAGGAATGTTTGTATCTACTTCAATCTTTTCACCATCATAGTTGAGAATATATACAATCTTGTATGGAGTAGAATTTGGATCAGGTTTGCGAGAGCCATAAAGAGTCCATTGTTGAGAACGATTCAGAACTTGTTCATCATAAACTTTGTCCCAAGGATCCTTGAGAGGAAGATTTGGAAAGAAATCCTCCATACGTTTCAAGAGAGATCTTCTCACATTTTGTTCAATGTATTTGTGAGTACAAACACTTGGTACTACTACGTGAATTCCAGACTTACACCTTTGCTTTTTCTCATCAAAGGTAGGCTTGCGTTTTTCCATAACATAGACTTGAGTTGTCTCTGGAAGAACAAGAAACTCTTTCATTGAATCCATATATGCTTTTACAAAGCTGATCACTTGATCACGAGTATGCAAATGTTTGTCTGTTCGTTGTTCGTAGATGAAATCTAAATCAACTCGTAGAGGACCAATTTCACAAGGTTTTTCAGTGAGATACAAATGACAACCATCATTAATTGCCTCTAGATATAGCTCATAAAATTCCGTCATTTTTTCATCCGGAATGAAGAATTTGCCCTTGTCCATCGAGGTGTGACTAAGTACGCCGTCAGCTCGATTATTATCGAGAAAACTCTGTAGACGGATCTTAGATTCCATGAGTATGTTGACCCAAGACAATTATTTGCCAATCCATCCATTTTGAACGAACAGTAAAATGGAATTTACATTCTGAATCAGAATACAAGCAAAGATGAAGTTCTGTCCTGCTTGTCGAAACATGCTTTATGGAATTGAGGAGGACGTTGTAGATGGAGTTAAAACTGCAGTCTACTCTTGTCGGAAATGCGAGTATAAGGAGCCGATTGGCCGCGACAATCCTATCGTTTATGAACACTCTCTTCGTGAGGATAAATCAGTTCGACTTGTTATGAACCCTTATATGAAAAATGATCCAACATTAGATCACTTCTCAAATATTATTTGCCCAAATAAGGAATGTCCTTCACGAACTGGATCTGTTAAACCAGATGTTGTAGCTGTTGAAATTAATGAAAAGAATCTTGTTTGGATGTATCAATGTGTAAACTGTGATACTACTTGGAAGCAAAATGCAGCTCTTAAGTAAAACGGATATTGGTAAACACTCTTAAATATTTTTAAACATATGGGCAACTGTTTTAAAAAACAAAAATTACATCCAGTAGAAAATGTAGACCCTCTTCAAGAAATCATTCCCATTCTTGAAAAGAGGAAGACACATCTTTATAAACTTATTGAAATTCAACAACAAAAGGCAAATGAATCAAAAACTGATGATCAAAGAGATGGATATCTAAGACAAAAAGTTACGTATGAAACTGAACTAGAAAAACTACTAAAAATATTGGTTGCGATATCATTTGGAAACAACCCGTTTCTTTAAAGTGGATTTCTTACGATAAACACGTTTTACTCGGCGTGTACGCTTTCGCTTTCCTCCCTCTGGAGGTATAATAGTAATCATCTTTCCTAAAATAGATCGAAACCCTTCAATATATTCAACGAGTGTTTGTTTTGTTGGATATTTTTTTACAATGGCTTGTGCTATTATATCTGGATTTCTTACGGAAGGGTTCATTAAGAACGTTACTGTGATTAAAAATGTCCAAAACATACAATTCTCATCGTCAGCGATTGATTGAGGATATAATGTAACTGGAAGAACCTTTTGGTATTCTGGAATTCCGAATTCTTGTAGGAGTCTATCTAATCGTTTATTTTGTTCATCTGTTACTTCTTTACCAACTTTAGTTGTGTTTCCATAATATTGAGGCTCTATATAGATAACTTGTTTATTAACTTTATCTAAAATTATTAAATTTTGATGTCCCATATATGTTAAACGCTTTATAGCATAAGGTATCATATAGTATTGATTTTTACAAGCTAAAAATTCTTGTTTAATAGCCTTTAGTTGCTTTTTGGTGTTATCCAGATCATCTGTTTTAACATAATTTATAAAACTTTGTTTATTTTGTTGAGTTATATCTGGTAATTTTGTTGTTATAAGAGTTTCTAAGTCATTATCATTTAAAAGAAGAGATTTTAAATGTATAATTTTCTGAGAAAATTTTTCAGGATTTATTATACGATAACTCACTATGTTATCTTCATGCAATGCCCTATATACAAATATTGATTCAATAACTTCTAAAATTTCAGAACACGCTGAACTTAAATCTGCCTGAATATTATTCTTAAATACTTTTAAGAATAATATCAATAGCTTTGCATAGACTGGTGCCATTGAAATTCTTAGAGCGATTGCCAAATCGCTTGAACTTAGTTCACTTTCATCTAAAAAATCATTCCACATTCCTCTTCGTTCAATTTGGTCAATGTTAGATTTTGTAGAATATGCGATATATACTTGATTATATATGTCTTGTAGTTTTTTCCTCGTTACCAATGGAAGAATGTTTATTCCATCAACTTTTTCTGTTTCACCAAATAATTTTATTAAAGAAACTGGATTATATGTTATACCAACATCCTTCTTTGGCTTTGGAGTAAATTTGGAAGTTCTGGGTATTATATCTTTTAAAAATCCAATCGGAGGCTCATCTTCTGGCAATGTTTCATTAATTTTATCAATTGCCTCTCTTACTTTTTGTTGATTAGGATAAGATATGCCGATATCATCATCAATTGCCAATCTGTCTAAGAATTTTTGTAATTCTATATCTGTTATTCGTTGCTTGTCTAAAACTTGTGTTTCTACCCATTTTTTCACTTCAGAGTACATCAATTCTTCTTGAGAAGGACTCCCCATTTATATCTATATACGATTCTCTTCTTTGATAACAAATGGGCCGTACACAAGCACGTCGCATGTGCGACTGTATTAAAGATGTAACTCGTAAAGTAAAACTTCGCAAACGATTGGCGCCTTCTAAAGAGGGTGCGGCAATCGCTATTTGTACACGAAGCATTCTATGGCCTCAAAAAAGAACAATTAAAACAATTAAATGTAGAGGTGCTAAACCTAAACTTTTTACTCAGAAGAAGAAGAAGTAAGCGCTTTCCAACTTACTGGGAAACGTTGAGCAATTAATTCACCAATAGCTGTTGCGTACGTTCGAATCTCTCGCTGAGCATCTGGAGATGTTCTTAGTTTATAAAGACGAGCATATGCTGCAAGACTTCCTGTCTCAATAAATTCTGTATACATGCTCTGAGGAAGAACAGTTCGCGCAAGTTCAGGAGCAACACCATTCTTTAGAAGGTTCTCATAGAGGTGAACACAATTACGAGAACAGTCTTCGATTTTTCCATATAGTTCCATAGAATTCTCAACAGGTGTATCTTTGCTTCCCTGTTTCAAATTTGGATCGCGTTCACGAAGTTCTTGAGGCGCAGGAGTCCAATACTCAGGAGTTGTATCTACATAACGACGAGATACTTCATTACGACTAAATCCAATTTGATGACGATACCATTCACGAGCTACAAAAATTGGCATCTTAATACGGAATTGAATTTGAGGATGAAAGAAAGGGGAAATATGATCATGTTCAGCAAGATACTTAATTAGTTTTCCATCGCCTGGAGTCATTTCTTTTGACTCTTTATGAAACGAAACTCGAGCTGCATTTACTACCATAAGATCATCTCCCATGCTGTGAAGAAGCTCAACTCTACCGATATTATCGCGAGCCTTCCACATTTTTTAGATAATATGTGCTTGAGTTAAAACGGAAATCTATTAAACAAATGAAACTGTAAATTATACAAATGGAGCAAGTCCGGTTTAATTCTAAAATTCTTCATCCCGAAGTACAAACAATAACTCGGGAGGAAATTACAGAATCTTTTAAAAATCCTCGTATTACACTTCCTTATTTTACAAAATACGAATATACTGCTCTAATCGGAACTCGCGCACAGCAAATCGCAGAAGGAGCCAAACCTCTTGTATCTCTTGATGGTCTTCTAACTTCATCTCCTCGATTTGTATGGGATGTTGCAGAGCGAGAGATTAATGAAAAGAAACTTCCATTCATCGTACATCGTCGTTTCCCAAACGGTGAATCTGAATATTGGTCGGCTACAGAGTTAAATATTATTTGGTAATCCTAGACAATGAAAGTTTGTTTTGGAATTATTAGTATTGGAAAAAGATATCTTGAAGAATTTGAAAGACTTTTTAAACCTTCTGTAGAAGTCTATTGTAAGTTATATGGATATGATCTAAAAGTTTTTACTGAATTTTTAGATCCTACAAGAAAACAACCAGATACTATTTCGTTTCAAAAATGTTTAGTTCCAAGTTTTTTAATGGATTATGATTTAGTAGTTATTTTAGATGCCGATATTTATATCCATAATCATACTCCTCCCATACATCTGGTAGAGCTTGGAGATAAAATTGGTTTTGTAAACGAAGTTGCTCAATCAATCCCTGAAGTTTATCAAGCATTGGTAAATACTGGATTTGCTGATATGGGTACCGATTATTACAAAAAGGCAGGGTTTGATCTGGAGACTGATAAAATTTTAAATACAGGAGTAATCTTATGTAATCCTAAACTACATGCAGATTATTTGAAATCTATTTATGAAAAATACGTGGATAAATCGATTGGACATCCACGTGGATTTCATTATGAGCAATCTTGTATTGGTTATGAACTTCAGAAAGATGATATGTATGTACTACTTCCATCTATGTGGAACTGGATTTATGTTCATAGTCAAATGACTAATCAACCTGTTCGAGCACATTTTGTGCACTTTGCTGGATTAAGAGGAAGTCAGCGAGAAACTGCTTTATCCAGACATACTGCGAAGCGTCTCATCAGATGGGGGATAAAGAATTAAAGGAGATACATCTCTATCTTTGTGTATCATATTTGGACTATCGTGAGTTACCATTCCAGTTGCCCATTGTAAATCAACACTTGTATTGGGATTGAAACGACTCTGATCTAATCCCATATCAAGATATAAGCGACGAGCATCCGATGCCACCCAATAAGTCCATACATCTTTCAATAAATAAACTGCTACAATCGCAGATGCCAGTGCTGTATACACCAGCCCCTGTGAATATAAATAAACGATTGCTCCCAGTAAAAGAACAGTTGCCCCTGGGCGAGTAAGGCTTAAAAGCAATTCCAGAAGACCACCCGTGAACCCTTTCATAGCGATAATGCTGACAAATATTCCGAGCACAATAAGTGCATATGTACTATCGTTGTTCATTCTTATTTCTCTTGCAGAAAACGAATCTACAAACAATTAGCTGAAATAAGTACAAGAAATGATTATTCCAGTCCGCTGCTTTAGTTGTGGAAATCCTTGGATTTCAAGCCGATGGCTAATGTATCTTGAAAAAGTAAAAGAACATCGGAAGAAGGAAGGAAAGCCTGAAAGTGGCGAAATGGAATACCTAACGCCGATGACTGTAAAAACAGCTGAAGGTAAAGCTCTTGATGATGTTGGAATTACAAAAATGTGCTGTCGTAGAATGATGCTTTCCCATGTAGATCTAATTTGATTAAAATCTGAGTTACACACAAATGTCCTATACGGAATTCCTTCGCAGAAAGGCAGCTGCGGCTCCTAAAATTATTGATACAACAGTACGTTCAGATGCCTCTACGATTACCATGCGCCGTCGTCTTCAAGCCAATAGAGAGTTTTTTACATCAACTCGTCAGGGTGTAATTAACAATGTTTCAGATCCTTCGAACACTGGAACAAATACTGTTAACAAAGCTCCTACTGTAACAACTAAGGTTAATGGAGGTCGTATTCCTGATGCAAGTATGTTTACTCAATTTGTAGGCGGTACCGCAATTGGAAATGATGGCGGAGTATTCCAACCTGTTAGACGTTTAGTGGCAAATTCAAACACTGCTGGAAGCATTAGTCCATGTGTTACCTTAGATGAACCAGTTCCTTATGTACCTGTCGGAACATCTTTAGGACCTGTTACATCTCCAACTACTTTATTATCCGCAAGTGGAACCACTTTAACTGTCGGAGTTGCTCCATACAGCATCAAACAAAAGAACTTCACTCCTACTTCTATTATTATTTCCGGAGCTCTCAGTTCATTTTCTATAACTCAATTTTCTTATTTGTCAGGATCTGTTACAGCTACCGTAAGTTCAACAGCAGGTGTTCAAATTGGAACAAATATAAGTGTTACAGGGGCATCTCCTGTTGGTGGTAATAATGGAACATTTCCAGTTACGTTTGTTGGATCTGGATTGATAATCTATACTAACGCAACTGGTTCAAACGAAACTCCATCTCCCGCAGCAACTGCTACATTCCAAAGTCCTAACAATGGTCCTTTTACAGTAACTTCAGTTATTAGTCCTTATCAAGTAACTGTAACAAACGCAAATGCTATAACAGATGCTGTTCCTACTGGAACAGTTACACTGAGTTTAGTTTCAACTGGAAGTGGGTCTAATACAGTTTCCCAGAATGCAAGTAATATAGCTAAGGCTCGTGAGTCATGTATTCAGCCTTCTACGGAGCCACATATTCAAACTGAATTAGGTGGATCTCTTTTTGTTGATGATACCATACGCCTGAAACATCTCACTTCTTGCTGCGTGAACAACAATGATATTGTTCAAGCAATCCATACTCATCCTGCCAATGTTCCTCACAATGATTACCAAGCACGTCCTCTGAAGGGCAATGGCGGTATTCCTGTATTTACAGTTCCTTCTCCCAATGATGCTCGTAAGGTTGGTGATCGCAATCCTCGTAATATACCATATGTAGAGAAACATCATGGTAATGACAATTTAGATCGTCGCCGTGTTCCTACTAAATACCAAATTCCAGCTGGAGCACCTGCACATTTAAAGATTAATGAGCCAGTACATTATCCTGTTGCTTAAACACTTGTTATTTAATTTAATAAATGCTATCGGTCTGTATAGATATTACAAAATTTCAATCCTTTTTAGAAGAATTTCGTAAAAGGAATGAAACATTAAAATTTATTGATTTATCAAAGTTATCTTCTGAAACTCTTGTGGATGAAGCAGATTCAATTGTTCAACATCATAAAGATTGTTGTATCTTTTTAGGTTATCTCGAACCTGGGTGGATGATTGAACCATCTCATCAAACTAGACTTCGAAAGCTATTTCGAAATTTTCCAGTTGGAATTGTTTTGCATCATATAGAAAGTTTGCCATATTCCTGGAAAAACGAAATTGATATAGTCTACACGTATAATGATTTAAAGAAACATGGAGAAACCAACTCTGTCGACAATGGTAGTTCTGTACACGACAAACCTAAAGTTTGATACTACAAAGCTTGCTGAATGTTTACCAATTACTGATGAGATTATCAAGGTAGAAAAGAAAGGTATCATTAAAAAGGGAGAGAGTAGCAGAGATAAGATTAAACATCGTTCAAAGAAAGAGAAGAAGACTACAACAAATACTGGATTTGGTCACAATTCAATTACTCTTGTAATGTTGAATGATGGAAATGGAGCTCTTCCTAAAAAGGAAATTACTGTTAAAATTTTCCAAAATGGTGTATTTCATTTGACAGGTGTTCTTGATGAACGGTATGATAAAGATACAATGAACAAGCTTCTTTCGATTCTTCAAAAATCATGTCAAGAATCTTATCGCGATACTGTAGAATCAGCGGATATTTTGAGCAGACGCGTTGTACTTATGAATTATACTACAAAGCTTACAACGAACGACACTGTTCCACGTGAAGCTCTTCATAATTCAATTCGTACTGCAAAACTTGAAAACGTTATGTCTTATTACGATCCCGACGTATATCCTGGTGTCAAGATTCACGTTGGAACAGATAATTGGACAGCTAAAGTATTTCGAACTGGTAAAATTATTCTTACAGGAATCACGTGTGAAGATGATTGTAAGTCATTTATGATACAACTCCTTGCGTTGTTTGAACAGGTGCTGCCGAAAAGGCAGACACTAACATATATGTAAGATAAAGTTGCCCTGCCATAAGAGCTGTTAAGAAAGATATCCAGGCAAAAGCAATTTTAGGAGTATAATAAAATTCCCACAAATTACTTGTGAGAGCGACGCCTCCTGCTACGACGAGAAGAAGACTTACGACTGACCCGCCTATTAACCCGTTTGTGACGGCTTCCATGCTTTTTCTTTGTCTTACGACGATGTTTTGTATCCTCTTGTGTTCCGCTTCCAGGATACAAATCTTCTGCATCTCTGAATCGGAATCCTCCAAGCTTTATAGGAGTTGCTCCTGCTAAACTATCATAAACCTTAGCATGGGTAAGCGCATTCAAATTATTGATAGCATTAATATGGTTTTGAGCATGAGACACTCCGGGGATTGTTCCTGCTTCCGGAATAGAAGGAATATTAGCATTTAGATTAACTCCTCCGCGCATCTTTCCACGTTTGCGACTTGCGCCTTTTTGACCAGCTCCCAATGACTTAGCCGCTGCTACCTGAGCTTGTTGAGCAGCTAATGTCTTAGCTGCCGCAGCTTCTAAAGGACTTCCTTGAATATGTTGAATAAACCCCGTATGAAGAGGTGGTCCAGAAAGTATAGTTATTTCGCCATTTGGTCCAACCGTACTCGGTAGACTTGTCATCTTAATCTATTGAACAGAAATAAGAGAAATGTCGTCACTTACTTCTATTCAAATTCAGGCACTTGTTCGTGGCATGGATGAGAGTATGCGCCGTCATAAGGGATTAAAGCGCACAAATCAGCACGAGTATCGTAAAAAGCTGGTTGCTGAGAATCAACGTTTATATGATGAGTTTCCATCTATATTTGAAATGCACTTTGAGGGAAAGCTTGATGAGAAGTTTTTCAATATGTTGAAACTTCGTCGTCAGGTTGAAAAAGGAGAGATTACAGAAGATGAAGCTTCAAAAATTGTAGGCCAATTACTTTTTGATCAATATGTTGCTCCTGTTGTAAATAATACTCCAGTACCTAGTCAGATGACTTATGAAGAGTATTATAAACAATTTGAGCAACCGGCAAATCCTGAATAATGTTATTAAATAGTTATAAATGATGATTTCAGGAAATCGTCGTGTACCGTTGGTATACAGTAATCAAAAAGCAAAGGAACCACGATATTTTCAATATGTTCCAGATAAACTTCGAGTTGTAAAGTTTGGATGTATTTGTCCTCCTCAATCAGTTTCACCAACAGGAACTACGTGGTCTTTTACAGAAAGACAATCAAACGATGCTTGGTATGGAGTTGATACATCAAATAATGGGCAGATTTTAGTAGCATGTTCTTATGGACTATATATTTATATAAGCACTGATTCAGGTGTAACTTGGGCAAGAGTAAGAAGTGTTGGTAGTTTTAAGAATTGGAAAAGTGTTACAATTTCATCAGATGGTATTTATATGGCAGCTGTTGCTCAAGGAGACCAAATTTATACAAGTAGTGATACCGGTGCAACTTGGACTGCTAGAGAATCGAGTAGAAATTGGGAGAAAATTAGTTCATCTGACGATGGATCAACTTTAGCTGCTATTGAATACAATGGCCAAATATACGTAAGTACCGATTATGGGGTTAATTGGACGGCAAAGGAATCAAATAGACAGTGGAAAGATGTTGCTGTTTCAGGAGACGGTACAAAAATGGCTGCTTGTGTGTCCAATGATAAAGTTTATATAAGCACAGATAGTGGAACGAATTGGACACAAGTAGGTCCAACTAAGAACTGGAATGGAATTGCTATATCAAACGATGGTCTTAAACTTTTTGCGACTGAATTGAATGGATATATTTATACAAGCACAGATTCAGGAGAAAACTGGACACAGCGCGAATCATCTAGAAGTTGGTCTTCAATTGCATCTTCTAGGCTTGGAACTACTTTAGTAGCCGGTGTAACTGGAGGCTTTATCTATATTAGCATGGACTCTGGTGTTACATGGACTCCATTTGAGTCTAGTCGTAATTGGACTGATGTAGCTGTAAGCACAGATGGTACAAAAATTATAGCATGTGTTGAATCTGGTAAAATATATACAGGAGTTTATGCTTAAGCAGCAGCTTCACTATTAAATGTGTTTCTAAGAGCCATAAGAATCTTTCCTAACTTATTCTGTCCTCGCCACTTGGATGGGAACTTTGCTTTCTCAAGATCCATAGATGTACCAATTCCCCAATATGTATCACGAGGATCGGCTTCACCAATTAGCTTATCTCCCGTTGCTTGAAGTTCCTTTCGAAGTTCCGGATGCTGTACAAATTTAGCACGAATTGCTTTTTCCATTACCTCATCACGTTTTGCATCCCAAACTTCGGTTACAAAATTCTTTACTTTCTTTCCAAGAGCTTTAGCTGCCTTAGGAGTTTTTGCTTTCAAAATTTTATTATAAATTTCATCATCCTTAAATTCTTTAGCTTTCATAGCTTGGAAATAATGTTCTACAGTTGCGAACTTCTCACCATCCATATCAATCGGATGCTGAGACCCATTGCTGAAGTTTCGATACTCACCTTTGCTTTCATCGGCTCCATGGAATAGAACTACTTCCTGTTCAGGAACAGCTTCCTTACGAAGCTTACGACGTTTCGGCTTAGGTTCCTCTTCCTTCTTCTCAGTCTCTTCTTCTTTCTTCTCCTCATCAGGTTTCTTCTCAGTCTCAACAACTTTCTTCAAATCCTCCTCTGCTGCTTCATTCTTCTTTTCTTCTTCTTTCTTCTCTGGTTCATTCTCTCTTTCCTCAGCTGCCTCTTTCTTCTCAGCACGTGTCATACGACGGAATACAAAGGTACGGTTTAGGAATGAGAATGTCTGTTGTTCAAGAGTTAAAGTTCGAGCTGTTTGTTGAGCATACAGTTCACTAAAGAGTTTCGTATCCACAAGTTCATATCCATACTCTGCAAGAATTTCAGTAACCTTTCCAAATGGCACAAGATATTCTACAGCTGGCTTTTCAAAGCTTTCAAGCATAACCTTAACGGGCATTCCGAACTCTTCAGTCCAAGTATCCTTATCCATATACTGCTTGGTATATTCACCTACAAGCTGCTTATTATTGTTAAACAAATGGGTCTTCTTTCCAAGCAATAGAGAGTAGATAGATTGACCATCTGAACAAGTTCCAAAGAAGATTCCTTTTCCATACTTTTCCAAATTTTGGGCAAATTGGCGGAACGTCTCTTCAGACTGACAAGCATAATGTAACGCAAATTGACAAGATACAGCATCAAACTTTGTAAGTCCTTCAAATTGAGATAGATATTGAGTAGGTGCAGTTTCTTTTCCAGTGAGAATAGGCATATACTTATCTTCCTGCTCAAACAGAGGATAATAGGTCATGTCTCCTTGAAGGAATAGAATGGCAGGCATATAGTCATGAGGATTGCGCTCTTTTTCTAACAGATAGCGAGTTGCTGCTCCTTGTTTTGGTGAAATGATATTAGCAAGAGAATAGTCTACTGCTACAACTTTAGAAACACGTGAACGCTTCCACTTATATAAATCACCAGCTCGGCCGGACGCGATCTCAAGAAGGTTATCATCTGATTTTAGATTTGACTTATATAGATCTTCCTTTACCATGTTGTGGAATCCATACACATCTGCGAATTCGCGACTTGAACGGTTTAGATCATCGCGGTAATACATATCATCTTCATAAGTTGTATCTGGTGGATTGGTCACAAACTTTGATAACATCTCCTCGGTAATAGGAACATGAATTGATGTCCAAACGTTTTCTGCAGTATCAACGTTATTACCATACATAGGTTGCTTTAGGACTCTGTATTGGTAGGTTTTATCATAACGAGTTCGCATAACACCCCAACGATGCTTCTCCACATCAAAGTAACATTCGATAATAGTATTGTCCTCTACCTTATTCTTGTGTTCATCAATTGGGACACCTTTTGAATCTACTGGAATAAAGATCTGATAAGCATCAGGATCACGAGGAACCGACGGCTGAAAGATAGAAGGAATACGAGTATTCATATCCGCAACTTTTTGAAGATCTTGAGGTAGCTTCTTTGGAACATACTCTCCATTCATCATTTCGCGAGGATAGATGAAGTCACTATCTGGAGTACGACTCACATACAACTCACCCTTCTTTGCTTTCTCTCCAGTAGCCGGATCAATTGCATCTTCAGGATAAATCTTGACTAAGAAGTCAATACTGTTCTGATGAGGTGGCTTCCACTTGTAAACGCGAAGCCACTTCTTACCATGTCGGTCAGCTTGGGGAGCAACTCCGGTAGAACGAGGAGTAAAGATAAGACCATCTCGCTCATATTCTACTTGAGTTGTAAGAAGAGTGTTAATAGCTTCTTCCATAGCCGGACCATCTCCTGCTAGGAACAACTTGGTTTCTACTCGGAGAGGAGCTGCTGAAGCATTCATAATAAACTCGGTCTTCAGGTCATCTACAAAGAGTTTAGCACATCCTAATCTGCTTTTAAGAGGATTCTTTACAAGATCTTCATCTGTAGTAAGAAGTGGTAGACTCTTGGTATCGCGGTTTCTGAAACGAAACACATCGAAGATACAGAATAGGTTCTTATCTGCAATATATTCGCCATCTACGAAATCGCCAACATGAGAATTATCACGAGCTGTGATACCTGTCCAAACCAATTGTTCAGGGTTCTTAGGAATCTTCAAAACCTTACGATCACGAGCTACATAAAGACCGCAACGATCTCCATCTGCTTTAATTGTAACGGTATATCCCTGAAGAATGTTATGAGGATTCTCTGGATTTAGGTGACGACGTTCAAGTGTTACCAAATCATAGAAGATGTTTGAAGTCATCTTAAATTCCTGAACATAACGCTGAATATCAGAGTTTGATAGCAAGAATGGTGATTGGTGATAGGCTTGGAGAATCGTTGTAATAATTTTGAAATATTCCTTTACAACAACTTCATTTTCTAGAGTTGTCTTTTTGTTTACAAACTCAATTTCAAGTTCATAAGAAGGCTGTTGTTTGAGAGCATCCTTGATAGACTGTTTTGAGTTGATGTTACGAGTCTTAACCATTGAGAAGTCAATACGGAAGAGTTCACTTGGGGTCTTAAAAGATTTACGGTTCAAAATGCGAAGATGAGCCTTTGGATCATTTGGAGATCCATCCCAGTCTCGACGCACCTCCTTTTCACTGCGAAGACTGAAACGTGTATTCGCATCTGAGATGTCCACAACATCTTTCTTACCAAGACCCTTCTCATAGTAAGGCTTCTTGATTTCAACGATGAGTGGAACATCTTTAAATGAACCTTGAACGCAGACCTTGTGAACGAGAGGTGGACTTACAACATTTACGCGAACATTATCTTGATAAGACAGAGTGAGACGTGTCTCCTCTACAACTCCGCCAATGGCTAGAGTTTGAATAGCCTTCAAGATCCTATCTGCAATGTCTTTTGTTTGAATACGGTTCGAAAGCAGTTTTGCTTCCAATTCTGCTTTCGGGTCCTTCTTTGAAATATCAATAAATTCGGTGATCTGTTGAATCACCTCCGGAGTAACGAAAGCCTCCATTTTATTATCCTTTTACTTGGAAGAAACTAGGTCCGTTTTTATCCATCGGTTAAATAATATGTCTCAAATAAAAGTTGAGATCCTCAAACAAGGGCTAGAAACAGGAAACGTTTTATCAACATCTTTTTTTAGAATGTCAAGTGGATATAGAGATTTTTCCAAATATGAACACAATTTAAAACAGTTTTTAGAAAAAACAAAAGTGTTACCTGATTTTGAAGTCCGTATTTATACAGACGATTCTGCAAGTGATGTTTGTTTGCGTATTGCGAATGATTATCAAACGGTTACAGTTTTAAAATATGATTGTGAATTTTTTAGAGAGAACTCTGGTCATACTGGTACATTTGGAACAATCGTAAGATTTTTACCTCTTTTTGAAAAAAATCTTAATACCGTTTGGATATCAGATATTGACATCGATTCAACATTTTTAAACAAATCTTTATTGGCGCATATGAAACATCATAAATGCGATATCTTCATTGATAGTGCTATTTGTTATGAACGTAAGCCTCAATCAAATGTAAAGTACCCTATTGTAGCATATAGATTCATTAGTTTTGTACAATTTCCAAAACAACTATTTACCCGATTTATGACGAAGCTTATAGATGGCGACATGAAAGAAATGATTAACCAACTAAATGAATTCAATTCTAGAAAGACTCCAAATGAAAAATTCCCATATGGAATGGATGAAGTATTTCTAAACTATTCATTATATTCGTATATACATCGCCATTCGTATCGAATCTTAAATAGAAAGTCTTATTTTGCAGAGTCGTATGTTTTGTATAAAGGTACCAAAGTTACAGAAACTGAAAAGGAAACACTTACTCGGTTTTATAAAACAAAAACTCAAAAAGATTTGACAGCTGTTAAAAAGATCTACAAAAAATATGTACCTGAGTTGTTAGCCACATATCCTTGTCTACAAGAACTTTTAGATGTCTTAGATGATCTTCATAAAGAATTTGAATTGTATCGAACTTTTAATTCGAGTGAACTTTAATCATGAGTTAAAAGTCTCTCATACGTCTTTCTTACCTTTTGGTCTTCATCCATTCTCTTCTTCTGCTCTAGGGAGAACGTTATGTACTTTTCAATTTCAGATAAACACTCATCACTGAGGTTATCTGTAGAGATAAGAACTCCATTTTGAGTTTTAGTAAATTGATCTGTATACTTCTTGATAATTGAAAAGATCTGGTTATGCTCATTAGACTCCATAGAATCTAACTGTTCTTTTAACCACTCTTTCTTTGAACGACTTATAGTGTTCATTTGTTATAGTCTCTAAATCCATGTTTAAATGTCATCAAATGAGAGAGCCCCGCCTTCAGGCTTTTTAAGACGTCTCTTTTTAGGTTTCTCATCAGATATAACAATTAACTTCTTACTCTCACCGTCTTCTGGTTTTGGTACATTACTCTGCTCTGTTGTTTCAACTGGTTTGGCTTCTGGTGCTACATTGAGAGGCATATCTACAGGAAGAGGTACCTTTGTGAGAAGCTTACCTACTACAACAATCGTATCATCATCTTGCTTATATTGTGACCCAACTACTTCAAATTCAATTTCTTCATCGAGCTTGACTGCATCAAACTCTTCATTTCCAAGATGAAGATCTCGAGGAATAAGAACCTCAATAGGAGGAGTCTTCGCATGAATACCGATCTTGCTTCTAAGTTTAACAGGTGCCTTGAACCGTTGCCCTGCGTGAGGCATACATACATCTGCTTGGAATGTTACATTGTAATCAATACCTCCACGAATATAATTTGTACGACCAACAGTATAGTTTAGAATGGTAACACTATTCGGTTGAATAAATCCTTCCGAAATACACTTTCCTTCATACATCATACGCAACTGAGATAGCAACGATGACTGAATATTCTTCTGCAAAAATTTAGATTGTATATGAACGCTTTTCGTTAATTGACGTCGTTCAAAAAGGGGATCCATGTTATTTTCTTGGTTGGAACATTCTTTAGACCGTTATTCCTTAATTCAAAGGATTAATCTTTTGATGAAACACATGTTCATTATTACGAATGTTATCTACACTAAACAACGATGTACCATCCCTATTTTTAATAATATCATACTCATACGTATCTTCGTTCAGAAACTTGTCCAAAGCAATAGACTTTGGCGGAATCCAATGGTACTGTTTTCCATCATAATCCAGTACGACATATCCGTCCTTAACTGTGTATTCGAAAGACCGTTCACGAAGACGCTTCATTTTAGTTGCTCTTCTTGAATTTCAAGAAAAAGAATCCGTTTTAAGTTAAAAATGTTTTAAGTTTTTTTTATTTTTTCGTTTTGTTTTTTACTTAAACATTTTCAAGAATTTCTACGATGTCATCCCATTCGCCGCGCTTGCCCTTGACTCTATTCATATTTCGAGCAAGTGTAAGAGCTGGTGAGATATCTACTTCATTGTTCACCAGATCTTCCGCGATTTCGCGGACAAGCTCCGTATCTCCACGGCGAATTGCGTTCTTCAAATCGTTAAGGCTTGGCATCTTGTATGTTATGTACCATTCACTGTCTTAGATCAAAAAAATCCGTTTTACTTTAGACGTTTAAGTAGATCTTTGCGATTCTCATCTTCGGTATCAAATATTTCAAGAATTTCAGGTTCTAACCAAAACAGTTTTTCATTTCCTTGAACAATCTCACGTCTAATTATTAGATCCATATACATACATCTATCTTTCTTTGAAACTACTGTTTCTGGAAATGTTCCATCTGTTAACCATTTTAAAAATGCATTTAAAACCTTTTCATTGTAAGACATACATGCTCTTCCAGCAAATGATTTTGTTCGAGGTGCTTTCTTGATATCGGTAGATTTCTCATCAATTGTGAATACAATAGACTTTGGATCAAACTTCATTGACACATATGGAATTTCTCGTTTCTCTAGGAACTCTTGTTTCTGAGCATTTAACCATTTCTTATATGCATCTTCTTCTTCACCAATTGGAACTATAGGCTTCTTATCCTCATCATAAATCTTCTTTGAACCTAGAACATATAAGTGTTTTTTATTCTTCATAGTAACTACCAGATTCTTTGCGTATATTGGAGGAGTTGACCAATCCAGATTTAAGATATGCTTCATACGCTCTGCCGGAGTAAGCACGTTATCTATAATATACCAATCCAATATTTGATGTTCAAAATCTTTTGCAAACGCTGGCCACTCAAATACTTCTCGTTTAGCGGCTATATCAGCATCTTCAATTTCAGCAACAACTTCTTCTACAGCTGCTTTTTCCTCTATAGGTGCTGCTGTTCCTTTTGATTCTGGAATTAACTTTTCAACTAATGTATCATACTCTTGAAACTCAAGAACAATTGTTCCATCTTTTGATTTAAGTTTTCCTATTCTTCCAGAATTGTCTTTTATTTCAAGCTGACTTTCAATTGCATTTTGAATTAAATATTCTAGAACATCCTTGCTATACTGTTTCATTGAAGAATGACTAAACAGATCCTTCATTGACCAAATGGGCTTCCTTAAAAACAGTTTTATTAGTTTATCAAATACTTCATCACGAATATCTAAAATTGCAGATAAAGGTCTCACATGTTCCTTATCTATCTTCGATGGCTCTACTCTACAAACTAGATCTGTAACAGTATCTTCAAATGTAGGAGCAGACATCTGAATTAAAGATAAGTTCAGTTGTTTCTGATCTTGTGATCTAATTTGAGGTATTGATAAACTTCTCCAGTCTTCGGGAAGATTATTGATTCCTTGCTGGAGATTACAATCCATTGCGGACTCCATAATAATTCTTTTCGTATTGGCAATTCGTACTGCTTTATTTTCTACAAACTCTCGATAGATATATTCATCAGGACTTTCCTTCGTATCTTCTGGATAACGACAGACATGAAGATATACGGTACAGTTTTGATGTTCAAATGGTAGAAGGGAGTGAGAACATGTGCGCATACCGCGACCAAGAACTTGTTCAATACGACTCATGTTGAACCATGGGTCTAATACATGAACCTGACGTACATATTTAAAATCAACTCCTTCAGAAACCTTTTCCGATGCAATGATTACTCGAATATCATCTCCTGCTATATTCTTACGATCTTTCAAACGACGAAGAGCATTTTCAATTTCAG
>JACCDP010140068.1_pt1 | contig 39245 bp, 39 predicted proteins | sample 7445841 | NCBI WGS metagenome assembly JACCDP01 (sample SAMN15323441, study PRJNA562643) | freshwater metagenome | isolation source: river surface water | place: USA:Blue River Watershed | collected 2017-08-17 | reverse complement strand
GGCGGCACGCGCGGGCATTCCGTTGGAAGACATGGAGTTCTGGCAGTTCCACCCAACCGGCGTGGCTGGTGCTGGCGTCTTGCTGACCGAGGGGTGTCGTGGCGAGGGCGCCATTTTGCTCAACAGCAACGGTGAGCGGTTCATGGAGCGTTATGCGCCAACCTTGAAGGATCTGGCTCCGCGTGACTTCGTGTCGCGCTCGATGGACCAGGAAATCAAGGAAGGCCGAGGCTGCGGTCCCAACAAGGATTACGTCCTGCTCAAACTCGACCACCTGGGTGCTGACACCATCATGAAGCGCCTGCCCTCGGTGTACGAGATTGGCCACAACTTTGCCAACGTCGACATCACCAAGGAGCCAATCCCCGTGGTGCCGACCATCCACTACCAGATGGGCGGCATTCCCACCAACATCCACGGCCAGGTCGTCATGCAGACGGCGACCCACCATGCCGAACCCATCAACGGCCTGTACGCGGTGGGCGAGTGCTCCTGCGTCTCGGTGCACGGCGCCAACCGCCTGGGCACCAACTCGCTGCTGGATCTGCTGGTGTTTGGCCGTGCGGCGGGCAACCACATCGTCGACTTCAACCTCAAGACCAAGTCGCACAAACCCCTGCCGGCCGATGCCGCTGACAAAACCCTGGCTCGACTGGCGCGCCTGGAATCGGCCAGCAAGGGCGAATACGCACAGGTGGTGGCCAACGACATCCGCGCCGCCATGCAGCAACACGCCGGCGTGTTCCGCACCCAGGCCAGCATGGACGAGGGCGTGCGCAAGATCGCCGAGCTCCGCGAGCGCGTCAACGCCGTGGGCCTGGCCGACCACTCCAAGGTGTTCAACACCGCGCGCATCGAGGCGCTGGAAGTCGAAAACCTGATCGAATCTGCACAAGCCACCATGGTCTCGGCCGCTGCTCGCAAGGAATGCCGGGGCGCCCACACCGTGCATGACTACGAGCGTCCTGCCGATGACCCAGTCGCCCCGCTGGGTCGTGACGATGCCAACTGGATGAAACACAGCCTGTGGCACAGCGCCACCAATTCGCTGACCTACAAGCCCGTCACCCTCAAACCGCTGAGCGTGGACTCCGTCCCGCCCAAGGTCCGCACTTTCTAAGAAAGAACCGCCATGCAACGCACGTTCCAGATTTATCGCTACGACCCTGACAAGGACGCCAAGCCTTACATGCAGACCCTCTCGATTGAGCTGGATGGGCACGAGCGCATGCTGCTCGACGCCCTGGTCAAGCTCAAGCAAGCGGACCCTTCCTTGTCGTTTCGCCGTTCCTGCCGTGAAGGGGTGTGTGGCTCTGACGCCATGAACATCAATGGCAAAAACGGGCTCGCCTGCCTGACCAACATGCGCGACCTTCCGGGCACCATCGTGCTCAAACCGCTGCCAGGCCTGCCGGTCATCCGCGACCTCATCGTCGACATGACCCAGTTCTTCAAGCAGTACCACTCGATCAAGCCCTACCTCGTCAATGACACGTTGCCGCCGGAAAAAGAGCGCCTGCAGTCGCCCGAAGAGCGCGATGAGCTCAACGGTCTGTACGAGTGCATTCTGTGTGCCAGTTGCTCGACCAGCTGCCCCTCGTTCTGGTGGAACCCTGACAAGTTTGTCGGCCCTGCCGGGCTGTTGCAGGCCTACCGTTTCATCGCTGACAGCCGTGACCAGGCCACCAGCGAGCGTCTGGACAACCTGGAAGACCCGTACCGGCTGTTCCGCTGTCACACCATCATGAACTGCGTGGACGTGTGCCCCAAGAGCCTGAACCCGACCAAGGCGATCGGCAAGATCAAGGAAATGATGGTGCGTCGCGCTGTCTGACCATGCGAGACGAGCGTATCGATGCCTTGGACCCGGCTCAGGCTCTTGACGAAAGAGGCCTGAGCAAGCTGCGCTGGCGCTGTCGCCGCGGCTTGCTGGAAAACGACTTGTTCATCGAACGCTTTTTTGACCGCTACGCCCCCACACTCACGGTGGGTCAGGCCCAGGGCCTGTATGACCTGATGGAACTGTCCGACAACGACTTGATGGACCTGTTGCTGGGCCGACGCGAGCCCCAAGGCTCGCTGACGCAGGCCCACACCCTCGAGGTTCTCACCTTGCTGCGAGCCTGATCCCCCGCCCCTTTTACCTAGGAAATCGCCATGAAACTCGCCGACTACAAAGCCACCCTGTCGTTCAGCAACGGTAGCCCAACCATGGAGATGCCGGTCTACCACGGCTCTATCGGCCCGGACGTCATCGACATCCGCAAGTTGTACGGCCAAACCGGCATGTTCACCTACGACCCCGGCTTCCTCTCCACCGCCGCTTGCCAGTCGGCCATCACCTACATCGATGGTGACAAGGGCGAGTTGCTGTACCGTGGCTACCCGATCGAGCAGATCGCCCAGAACTGCGACTACCTCGACACCTGCTATTTGCTGCTCAACGGGGAGATACCCAACGAAAAAGAGAGCCAGGACTTTCACAAACTCGTGACCTACCACACCATGGTCAACGAGCAGATGCAGTTCTTCCTGCGTGGCTTCCGTCGTGATGCCCACCCCATGGCCGTGCTGACCGGCCTGATCGGCGCGCTCTCGGCCTTCTACCACGACAGCACCGACATCAACAACCCGGAGCACCGCCACATCGCGGCCATTCGCCTGATTGCCAAGCTGCCCACCCTGGTGGCCATGGCCTACAAATACGGCATCGGCCAGCCCTACATGTACCCGCGCAACGAGTTGAGCTACTCGGGCAACTTCCTGCGCATGATGTTCGGCACGCCTTGCGAAGACTACAAGGTCAGCCCGGTGCTCGAGCGCGCGCTCGATCGCATTTTCATTCTGCACGCCGACCACGAGCAAAACGCCTCCACCTCCACCGTGCGCTTGTGCGGCTCATCGGGCACCAACCCGTTTGCTGCCATCGCAGCCGGCGTCGCCTGTCTGTGGGGCCCGGCCCACGGCGGCGCCAACGAAGCCTGCCTGAACATGCTGGAAGACATCCAGGCCATGGGTGGCGTGTCCAAGGTGGGCGAGTTCATGGATAAGGTCAAGGACAAAAACTCCGGCGTGAAGCTGATGGGCTTTGGTCACCGTGTCTACAAAAACTACGACCCGCGCGCCAAGCTGATGCAGGAAACCTGCAACGAGGTGCTGTCCGAGTTGGGTCTGGAGAAGGACCCGCTGTTTGCCCTGGCCAAGCAGTTGGAGAAGATCGCCCTGGAAGATGACTACTTCGTCCAGCGCAAGCTCTACCCGAACGTGGACTTCTACTCCGGCATCGTGCAGCGTGCCATCGGCATCCCGGTCAACCTGTTCACCGGCATCTTCGCGCTGGCCCGTACCGTGGGCTGGATCGCGCAACTGAACGAGATGATCGGCGACCCCGAGTACAAGATTGGCCGTCCGCGCCAGCTGTTCACGGGTGCCGCCCGCCGCGACATGCCCCCAATGGCCAAGCGCTGATCGACGCTGCGCTGCACCCAGGGCGCCTTCGGGCGCCCTTTTTGCTGGGTTCGCCTGCGTCTGTGGGTCTTGAGGCGTCGGGTGGTATCAGACAGCCCCGTGTCACCTGCACGCCCCTATGGCCCGGTTCATCGCCCCGGAACACCTACAATGTTTCGCTCACGATCAACTCCCCGAGAACGCCATGGGACGCACGCTTTACGACAAGATCTGGGACGAACACGTCGTCCACACCGAGGAAGACGGCACGTCGGTCCTCTACATCGACCGCCACCTGGTGCACGAAGTCACCAGCCCGCAGGCGTTTGAAGGTCTGCGCCAGGCAGGGCGTCCGCTGTGGCGCAAGAGCTCCATCGTGGCCACCGCCGACCACAACACCCCCACCACCGGCTGGGAACGAGGCTACGACGGCATCACCGACCCCATCAGCAAAGAGCAGGTCACCACGCTGGACAGCAATATGCAGGAGTACGGCGCTGCGGTGTACTTTCCATTCCTGCACAAGCGCCAGGGCATCGTGCACGTCATCGGCCCTGAGAACGGCGCCACGCTGCCCGGGATGACCGTGGTCTGCGGCGACTCACACACGTCCACCCACGGCGCCTTTGGCGCCCTGGCGCATGGCATTGGCACCAGTGAAGTCGAGCACGTGATGGCCACGCAAACGCTGCTGGCCAAGAAAGCCAAGAACCTGCTGGTCAAGATCGAGGGCACCTTGCCGCGCGGTTGTACCGGCAAGGACATTGTGTTGGCCGTGATTGGCAAGATCGGCACCGCCGGTGGCACGGGCTACACCATCGAGTTTGCGGGTTCGGCCATGCGCGCACTCAGCATGGAAGGCCGCATGACGGTGTGCAACATGGCCATCGAGGCCGGTGCACGGGCCGGCCTAGTGGCGGTGGATGACAAGACCATCGAGTACGTCAAGGGCCGCCTGCTCTCGCCCACCGGCCCCGAGTGGGACCAGGCCGTCGCTTACTGGAAAACGCTGCATTCCGATGCCGACGCCACCTTCGACCTGGTCGTCAACCTCGACGCCAGCGAGATCCTGCCGCAAGTCACCTGGGGCACCTCGCCCGAGATGGTGGCCCCCGTCTTGGGCCGCGTGCCTGATCCCGACAAGGAAAAGGACGACACCAAGCGCATGGCCATCGAACGCGCCCTGACCTACATGGGCCTGGAGCCCGGCAAGCCGATCATCGACATCACCATCGACAAGGTGTTCATTGGTTCGTGCACCAACAGCCGCATTGAAGACATGCGCGAGGCCGCGGCGGTGGTCAAGCGCCTGGGCCAGAAAGTGGCCCGCAACGTCAAGCTCGCCATGGTGGTGCCGGGCTCGGGCCTGGTGAAAGAGCAGGCTGAGCGTGAAGGCCTGCACGAAATTTTCAAGGCTGCTGGCTTTGAGTGGCGTGAGCCGGGTTGCTCCATGTGTCTGGCCATGAATGCCGACCGTCTGGAACCGGGTGAGCGCTGTGCCTCCACCAGCAACCGCAACTTCGAAGGTCGACAGGGTAACGGCGGGCGCACCCACCTGGTGAGCCCCGCCATGGCTGCCGCCGCAGCCATCCACGGTCACTTCGTGGACGTCCGTCAGTTCTCTTGAACAACAGCCCGGTAAACAGCCATGCAGAAATTCACCGTTCACAAAGGCCTGGTGGCCCCGATCGATCGTGAGAACGTCGACACCGATGCCATCATCCCCAAGCAATTCCTCAAGTCCATCCGCAAGACCGGTTTTGGCCCCAACCTCTTCGATGAGTGGCGCTACCTGGACAAGGGCGAGCCCGGCATTCCCGAGTCACAGCGCAAGATCAATCCGGATTTCGTGCTCAACCAACCACGCTACAAAGGCGTGAGCATCCTGCTGGCACGCAAGAACTTCGGCTGCGGCTCCTCGCGCGAACACGCGCCCTGGGCACTGGACCAATACGGTTTCCGTGCCGTCATTGCCCCGAGCTTTGCCGACATCTTCTTCAACAACTGCTTCAAGAACGGCTTATTGCCCATTGTGCTGCCCGAGGCTGCCGTGGCCCGCTTGTTCGACGAGGTACACGCCTTCCCGGGCTACCAGCTCACCGTTGACCTGGATCGCCAGGTGGTGATCAAGGACCAGGGTGACGAGATGCCCTTTGAGGTGCAGCCGTTCCGCAAGTACTGCCTGCTCAATGGCTTGGACGACATCGGCCTGACCCTGCGTCACGCCGACAAAATCCGTGAGTACGAAGCCCACCGCCTGGCCACCAAACCCTGGCTGGCGCACACCGCCTGAAGCGCACGGGCCGCCCGGCGGCCCTGGTCGTTGCAACCCGTCGACGCCTTGAGTTGACCCAACCTACAGAACATCCTCATGAAAATCGCAGTCCTACCCGGTGATGGCATCGGCACCGAAATCGTCGAGCAAGCCGTCAAAGTCCTGAAGGCCCTGGACCTCCAGTTCGAGATGGAATCCGCCCTGGTGGGTGGTGCGGCCTTTGATGCCCACGGCCACCCCCTGCCCGAGAGCACGCTCAAGCTGGCCCAGGCAGCGGACGCGGTGCTGTTCGGCGCCGTGGGCGACTGGAAATACGACAAGCTCGACCGCCCGCTTCGTCCCGAGCAAGCCATCCTCGGCCTGCGCAAGAACCTGGGTCTGTTTGCCAACTTTCGTCCCGCCATCTGCTACGAGCAGCTGGTCGGTGCATCCAGTCTCAAGCCCGAGTTGATTGCGGGCCTGGACATCCTCATCATCCGTGAGCTGACCGGCGACATCTACTTCGGTCAGCCGCGCGGCCGCCGCACGGCTGTGGACGGACACTTCCCCGGCGCCCAGGAAGCCTTCGACACCATGCGCTACAGCAAGCCGGAGATTGAGCGTATCGCCCATGTGGCTTTTCAGGCCGCGCGCAAACGCAACAAGAAGGTCACCAGCGTAGACAAGTCCAACGTGCTGGAAACCTTCCAGTTCTGGAAAGACGTGGTCACCGAGGTGCATGCCCAGTACCCCGACGTGGCACTGGAGCACATGTACGTGGACAACGCCGCCATGCAGTTGGTCAAGGCACCCAAGGCGTTTGACGTGGTGGTCACCGGCAACATGTTTGGCGACATCCTGTCCGATGAAGCCTCCATGCTCACCGGCTCCATCGGCATGTTGCCCTCCGCCAGCCTGAACACGCAAAACCAGGGCTTGTACGAACCCAGCCACGGCAGCGCCCCCGACATTGCCGGCAAAGGCGTGGCCAATCCCTTGGCCACCATCCTCTCGGCGGCCATGATGCTGCGCTTCTCGCTCAACCAGGCCGAGGCGGCCGACCGCATCGAGACGGCCGTGAAGAAGGTCCTGGCGCAAGGACTGCGCACGCCCGACATCTACAGCCCCGGCACCACCCGGGTGGGCACCCAGGAGATGGGCGAGGCGGTGGTGAAGGCGCTGGGCTGATCCAACCCCGCCCCTGCTGGCGGGGTTTGTCGTTTTTGCATCGGACACCCCCCCCATGGAGCGGCCTGTCAGCCGCGTGGAAGATACGTTCCGATACAATTCGATCCATGATTCGCGCCCCCCTGAGTTCTCACACGGACCTCGCCTCATGGCTGGCGGGCGTTGTGGTGCGCGCAAGCATTCTCAAGACCACGACCAAAGGCTGACACAGCCCGGTTCGTCGTGCGCCCTTCCGGCCGACGAGCCGGGTGAACAGCCAGGTCTGGCACTGTTTCAACACAATTCAAGGGGCCCTGAAATGAGCAAGTTGGTAGGTTTGGTCGGTTGGCGCGGCATGGTCGGCTCGGTGCTGATGGACCGCATGGTGCAGGAGAAGGATTTCGACCTGATCGAGCCCGTCTTTTTCTCCACCTCCAACACCGGGGGCCAGGCCCCGGCAATGGCCAAGCACGAAACCACGCTGCAAGACGCCAACAACATCGACGCGCTCAAGCGCTGCGACATCATCATCACCTGCCAGGGCGGTGACTACACCAAGGCGGTGTACCCCCAGCTGCGCGCTGCCGGCTGGAAGGGTCACTGGATTGATGCCGCCTCTTCGCTGCGCATGGCCGATGACGCCGTGATCATCCTGGACCCGGTGAACCGCCCGGTGATCGACCAGGCCCTGGCCAAAGGCGGGAAAAACTGGATCGGCGGCAACTGCACCGTGAGCCTGATGCTCATGGGCTTGGGCGGACTGTTCCAGCACAACCTGGTGGAGTGGGTCAGCGCCATGACCTACCAGGCCGCCTCGGGTGCCGGTGCACAAAACATGCGCGAACTGCTCAGCCAGATGGGCGCCTTGCACGACGCGGTGAAGGCCGAGTTGGCCGACCCGGCGTCCGCCATCCTGGACATCGACCGCAAGGTCGCCGCCACCATGCGGGACGCGTCCTTTCCCACCCAAAACTTCCGCCACACAGCCCTGGCTGGCAGCCTGATCCCCTGGATCGATGTGCCGGTCGAGCACGGCCAGAGCAAGGAAGAGTGGAAGGGCGGCGCCGAGTGCAACAAGATTCTGGGCAACCCCGCCTTTCGCAGCGCCGGCTCCATCCCCATCGATGGCCTGTGCGTGCGCATTGGCGCCATGCGCTGCCACTCCCAGGGCCTGACCATCAAGCTGAAAAAAGATGTGCCGCTTGACGAAGTGAGCGACATCCTGGCCCAGGCCAATGCCTGGGTCAAAGTGGTGCCCAACGAACGCGAGATCACCGAGCGCGAGCTGACCCCTGCCGCCGTGACGGGCACGCTCACCGTGCCAGTGGGCCGTCTGCACAAGCTGGCCATGGGCAACGACTACCTGGGTGCCTTCACCGTGGGGGACCAACTGCTGTGGGGCGCCGCCGAACCGCTGCGCCGCATGCTGCGCATTTTGTTGGAGAAGTGATTGCTGCCTGCTCGCCTGCGCCGTTCTGCTGCCGCTGAACACCGTCCGGGGACCGTCAGGGGCCTGCACATTCCTCCAGGGACTGCACAGACTCCAGGGCCTCGACTCGCTCGGCTCACGGCCGCCTGCCTGTTGCTGTGCGCAGGGGCTGCGCAATCGCTCACCCTCGGTCCTGCCGTGGTCAACTCGTCCCGGGGTGAGCCCCTGCGAGCCGAGTTTCCGATCACCCGGCTGAGTGCCAGCGAAAGCCAGAACCTCCAGGTTCGCCTGGCTGACGACCAAGCCTATGCCGCTGCACGCCTGGAGCGCTCCTCTGTGCTGGAAGGCCTGGAAGTCGCGCTGGAAACACGGCCTGACGGTCGACGGGTGCTGGTCGTGCGAGGGCAACAGGCCGTCAATGTCCCGTTCGTGGACCTGCTGATCGAGTTGCGGTGGAACGGTGGACGCCTGTTGCGCGACCTCACCGTGCTCCTGCAAGCGCAGGCCTCGGATAAGCCTGCCAACCTCCCCCCCTCAGGGCTGGTGGTGCAATCCGGCGATACGGCTGGACAATTGGCCCGAGACCACAAGTCCGATCAGGTCTCGCTGGAGCAGATGCTGCTGGCGCTGCTCAAACAAAACCCCGATGCCTTCGTGGACGGTAACGTCAACCGCCTGCGCTCCGGCGTGATCCTCTCGCTCCCCTCAGCGACCGAGGCAAGTGGCATCGATCAGGACGCTGCCCGTGAAGCCCTGCTTGAGCAGGCCGAAGCGTTTGACACCTGGCGTGCGAGCCTGTCCCAGCGGGTCACGGCCAGCGATGCACCAGACGCCAGCGACGGTTCTCGTGCGCAATTTTCATCGCGCCAGCGGGCTACCCCGGGTGCACCGCAGGACCGGCTGGAACTCACCAAGCCGGGCGCAGGCCAGGAAGACCGCATTGCCCTGCAACGCCAGGCCCAGGACACCGCCGAGCGAGCCGCTGAACTGGCTCGCAACATCGCCGAACTGGGCAAGATTGCCGGGGGTCAAACCGGCGAGGGAGCTGCCTCAGGGGGTGTTCCGCTGCCGTCGCCTGAGGTGCCGCCCCACGGCCGCCTGATCGACATCCTGCGCGACCATCCGCTGACACCCATCGGTGCAGCCACCCTGGTGGCCGTGCTGGTCCTGATGAGTCTGTGGCGCACTCGCGTGCGCCAAGCACCACCGGCGTCAGAAACGCCCCACTCGCTCCCCCCCTTGCCCATCGAGGTCGACCTCGAGTTGCCGCGCTACGACGCGCCGCTGGCAGACGACACCCCTGCCGTGTCGGTCACTCGCGCCCGCTCAGGGGCTGCCAGCGCCCCATCCCCAGAATCGACCCCGTCACCCAGCGGCACTGCCGCCACGACAGCGCGTCCCAACACACCCGATGCGCAGCCCGCGGGCTTGCCGTTTGCTGGACTCTCGCTGGAGCTGACTGACACAGCGCCCACCAAGGGTGGCCCATTTCCGTTCGATTCGGGCACAGACGACCCGGCCCTGCAAGTGCGACTCGAACTGGCACAGGCCCTGTGGGAAGCGGGCCAGCCGCACACCGCCCGCGCGCTGGCCGAGGAGGTCGCCGAACAGGCCCAGGGACTCTTGCAGCAACAAGCCCGCGCGTGGCTAGCGGCACGGGCCTGAGATGCGTATCGCCCTGGGGCTGAGCTACGCCGGGCAGGCCTACCAAGGGTGGCAAAGTCAGCCCAGCGGTCTCACGGTACAAGACCAACTCGAGGCCGCCCTCAAGGCATTTGCCTGCGAACCTCTCCAAACCCTGTGCGCTGGGCGCACCGATGCCGGTGTGCATGGCCTGATGCAGGTGGTGCACTTTGACACCGCCATCGAGCGTGAGCCCTTCTCCTGGGTGCGCGGCACCAACCGCTTCCTGCCGCCGGATATCGCCGTGCAATGGGCCCACCCCGTGCCGGATCGGTTTCATGCCCGGGCCAGTGCCCGCTCGCGCCGTTATGCCTACATCCTGCTGGAGTCGCCCGTTCGGCCCAGCGTGGAAGCGGGGCGTGTGGGGTGGGTTTTTCGCCCCCTCGACCTCGAGGCCCTGCGAGCCGGCGCCCAGCACCTGCTGGGGGAACATGACTTCAGTGCGTTTCGGGCCGCTTCCTGCCAGGCGCTCTCGCCGGTGAAGCAGTTGATGCGCGTGGACATTCAACGCTGTGGGGCCCATTCCGCGTCCGGGCCCGGTTCTCACGACAGCGCCTACTGGCGCTTCGACTTCGAAGCCAACGCTTTTTTGCACCACATGATCCGCAACCTGATGGGCAGTCTGATCCAGGTCGGTCAGGGATTGCGGCCGCCCGAGTGGATCGCCGAGGTGCTGGCGTCCCGTTCTCGTGACAGGGCCGCCCCGACCTTTGCCGCAGAGGGTCTGTACTTTCTGGGCCCGCGGTACGACCCTGAATGGGGGCTTCCCGATCACGCGCCTGCGTATGATTGGCTGCCATGAGCCTGCCTGCCCACTTCACGCCCATCAAGATCTGCGGTCTGACCCGCGAGCAAGACGTTGACGCCGCCGTGCAAGCCGGCGTGCAGGCCATCGGCTTCGTGTTGTACGAGCCCAGCCCACGCTGTGTGAATGTGGCCCGGGCCGCTGAGCTGGCTCGCCGCCTGCCGGCCTTTGTCAACCCTGTGCTCCTGACCGTCAACGCCTCGGAGGCCACCCTCGAGGCCGCCTGCGCCGAGGTGCCCGGCGCCTGGCTGCAATTTCATGGTGACGAAAACCCGGCCTTTTGTCAGCGGGTCGGCCAGCGGCTAGGCCGCAGATGGCTGCGCGCGGCGAGAATTCCCCTCGACCACGATGCCCCTGCCTTCGACCTCATAAAATACGCGTCAGATTATCAACACGCCCATGCGCTGCTGCTCGACGCCCACGTCGAGGGCTATGGCGGGGGCGGCAAGGCATTCAATTGGTCACGGCTGCCAACAAGCGTCAACGCTCACCTCGTTTTGTCTGGTGGACTCACACCTGCAAACGTGGGCGATGGTCTGCGCGCAGTACGCTCGCGGGGCTTGTCCCTGGGCGTTGACGTCAGCTCGGCTGTGGAATCAGCCAAAGGCATCAAGGATGCCGCGCTCATCCACGATTTTGTCGCCGCCGTTCGTGCTGCCGATCAGCATCCCTGAATCTCAAGCGCCTGGGGGCTCGTTCTCTACCGCGAGGCTGGACTGACTTGAACGGCTGTCCCGCCATCCCATGGATCCACCGGCTTTCACCCATTTTCTGAATTCACCATGTCCACCTACCAGCAACCCGACGCCCACGGCCACTTTGGCCCTTATGGCGGCAGCTTTGTCAGCGAAACGCTGACCCATGCCATCAACGAACTGCGTGCGGCCTACGAGCACTACCGCAACGACCCCGAGTTCCTGGCCGAATTTCGCAGCGAACTCGCTCACTTCGTTGGTCGACCCTCCCCCATCTACCACGCGGCCCGCATGAGCCGTGAGATGGGGGGTGCGCAGATCTACCTCAAGCGCGAGGACCTCAACCACACCGGCGCGCACAAGATCAACAACACCATCGGCCAGGCCATGCTGGCGCGCCGCATGGGCAAGCCACGCGTGATCGCCGAGACCGGCGCGGGCCAGCACGGTGTGGCCACGGCCACCATTTGCGCCCGCTACGGCCTGGAATGCGTGGTGTACATGGGCAGCGAGGACGTGAAGCGCCAAAGCCCCAACGTCTACCGCATGAAGCTGCTGGGTGCCACCGTGGTGCCCGTGGACAGTGGCAGCCGCACCCTGAAGGACGCACTCAATGAGGCGCTGCGTGACTGGGTGACCCACGTCGAGAACACCTTCTACATCATCGGCACCGTGGCCGGACCGCACCCCTACCCGATGATGGTGCGCGACTTCCAGAGCGTCATCGGCGAAGAGTGCCTGCACCAGATGCCGGACCTGAACCAGGGCCGCCAACCCGACGCGGTGGTGGCTTGCGTGGGCGGCGGCAGCAACGCCATGGGCATTTTTTACCCCTATATCCCGCATGAGGGCACCCGCCTGATCGGGGTAGAGGCCGCGGGTGAAGGGCTGGACACCGGTCGTCACTCGGCCTCGTTGCAGCGTGGCGTGCCCGGCGTGCTGCATGGCAACCGCACCTATGTGCTGCAAAGCCATGATGGACAAATCATCGAGACCCACAGCATCAGTGCGGGTCTGGACTATCCGGGCGTAGGGCCAGAGCACGCCTGGTTGCAAGACACCCAGCGCGCCGAGTACGTGGGCATCACCGACCAGGAAGCCTTGCAGGCCTTCCACTATTTGTGCCGCACCGAGGGCATCATCCCCGCACTCGAGTCCAGCCACGCCGTGGCCTATGCGATGAAACTCGCGCCCAGCATGCGCGCGGACCAGTCCATTCTGGTGAACCTCTCGGGTCGGGGTGACAAGGACATCGGTACCGTGGCCGATCTGAGCAATGCCGATTTCTACTGCCGTCCGAGCTGCCGTGGTCAATCGGTCAAAGGGCAGGCCGAGTCAGTGGTCATGGTGAAGGGGTGAACCGCATGAGCCGCATCCAAGCCACCTTTGACACCCTCAAATCCCGGGGCCGCAAGGCCTTGATCCCGTATGTCATGTCCGGTTTTCCGCAAGCCGACGTGACGCCCGATCTGATGCACCGGCTGGTGTCTGCAGGCGCCGACGTCATTGAACTCGGCGTACCGTTCAGTGATCCGATGGCTGATGGACCGGTGATCCAGAAAGCAGGTGAGGCTGCGCTGCGCCTGGGTATCGGCACGACGCAGGTGCTCGAGATGGTGCGACGCTTTCGCGAGCAAGACGCCCGCACCCCAGTCGTGTTGATGGGCTACGCCAACCCGGTGGAAAGTTACAACCTGCGACACGGCGCCGGCGCCTTTGTGCGAGACGCCGCTGCGGCAGGTGTGGACGGCATGCTGATCGTCGACTACCCGCCCGAGGAGTGCGTCGAGTTTGCTGCCGAACTGCGTGCTCACCACATGGACCTCATTTTTTTGCTGGCGCCCACCAGCACCGAGGAGCGCATGGCCCAAGTGGCGCAAGTCGCCAGTGGCTATGTGTACTACGTCTCCCTCAAGGGCGTGACCGGCGCAGGCCATCTCGATACCGATGCGGTCGAGGCCATGTTGCCGCGCATCCGCCAACACGTGAAGATTCCCGTCGGCGTGGGCTTTGGCATCCGTGACGCGGCATCGGCCACCGCGGTGGGCAAGGTGGCCGACGCGGTGGTGATTGGCACCAAGCTGATCCAGTTGCTCGAATCGGGCCCGACCAGCCAGTCACTGCCAGCGGTGGAGAGCTTTATGCGCGAGATCCGTCTGGCGCTGGACGCAACCTAAATCACCGCGCGTGCGGCCGCAAAGCCCCCGCCCCGTAGGATAATCGGTCACTTACCCACTTGGAGACACTCCCCCCATGAGTTGGCTCGAAAAACTGCTGCCACCCAAAATTCAGCCCAGCGACCCCGCCGACCGGCGCGGCGTTCCCCAGGGGCTGTGGATCAAATGTCCGAGTTGCGAAACCGTGCTCTACAACAATGATCTGGAGCAGAACCAACACGTGTGCCCCACTTGCAGCCACCACCACCGCATTTCAGCGCGTGCCCGGCTGGATGCCTTCCTCGACCCCGAAGGTCGCTACGAGATTGGTCAGGAAGTGGTGCCGGTGGATCCCCTCAAATTCAAAGACAGCCGCAAATACCCCGAGCGCCTCAAAGAGGCGATGAACAACACCGGTGAAACCGATGCCTTGGTGGTGATGGGCGGCGCGGTGCGCAGCATCAACCTGGTGGCCGCCTGTTTCGAATTCGACTTCATGGGCGGCAGCATGGGCTCTGTGGTGGGCGAGCGTTTCGTGCGCGGCGTGCACACCGCCATCGATCAAAAGGTACCCTTTGTGTGTTTCACCGCCACCGGGGGTGCGCGCATGCAAGAAGGCTTGCTGTCGCTCATGCAAATGGCCAAGACCAATTCAGCGCTGACCCGTCTGGCCAAGAAAGGTCTGCCCTACATCAGCGTGCTGACCGACCCCACCATGGGGGGCGTGTCGGCCGGCTTCGCTTTCGTGGGAGACGTGGTCATCGCCGAGCCCAAAGCCTTGATTGGCTTTGCCGGCCCTCGCGTCATTGAAAACACGGTGCGCGTGACCCTGCCTGAAGGCTTTCAGCGCTCTGAATTCCTGCAACAAAAAGGCGCGGTCGACATGATCTGCGACCGCCGCGAACTGCGCTCCACGGTGGCCAGCCTGCTGGCCATGCTGCAACGCCAACCGGCTGACGCCATTTCCTGACCGATTCCATGTCTGACACCCGTTCCACCGCGCCTGACGCGGACACGTCTGCGCCTGCCACCGCGATCGATGACAACCAGTTGATCGCTGAACGCCGCGAAAAACTCAAAGCGCTGCGTCAGCGCCAGGCCGAGGGGCAAGGCATTGCCTTCCCCAACGATTTCAAGCCCGCGCACCACGCGGCCACGCTGCACGAATTCCATGGCGGCAAAACACCGGAGCATCTCGTCGCTGAGGGGCACATAGCCCGTGTCGCCGGCCGCATGATGCTCAAGCGCGTCATGGGCAAAGCCAGCTTTGCCACCTTGCAAGACAGCACCGGCCGCATCCAGATCTACATCACCCGCGACGACGTGAGCGAGGCGGTGTACAACGATTTCAAGCACTGGGACCTGGGCGACATCATCGGCGCCGAGGGGCGCCTGTTCAAGACCCGCACCGGCGAGTTGTCGCTGCACGCCACACAGATCCGCCTGCTCACCAAGAGCTTGCGTCCCATGCCGGACAAATTCCACGGCGTCAGCGACCAGGAAATCAAATACCGCCAGCGCTACGTCGATCTGATGACCGACGACACCGCCCGCCAGCGTTTTGTGGCGCGCAGCAAGGCGGTCAGCGGGATCCGAGACTTCATGGTGCAACACGGTTTTCTGGAAGTCGAAACGCCCATGCTGCACCCGATCCCCGGCGGCGCCAATGCTCGCCCCTTCGTGACGCACCACAATGCGCTGGACCAGGAGATGTACCTGCGCATCGCACCTGAGCTCTACCTCAAGCGCCTGATCGTGGGAGGCTTCGAGCGTGTGTTCGAGATCAACCGCAACTTCCGCAACGAAGGCATCTCGGTGCGTCATAACCCCGAGTTCACCATGATGGAGTTCTATGCAGCCTACTGGAACTACCAGGACCTGATGCACTTCACCGAAGAATTGGTACGCGACGCAGCCCAGAAAGCCGTGGGCACTTTGCTGCTCACCTACAACGGTCAGCCGGTGGACCTGAGCCAGCCCTTCCAGCGCCTGACCATCCGCGAAGCCATTCTGAAATACACCGAAGCCGGCGAGAACGTGGACCACCGCGATTGGCTGATCCATGCCTTGCGCAAACTCGGCTTCAACGAGGAAAAGGACAAGCTCTCGGGCCGCAGCCTGGCGAGCCTGCAAGTGATGTACTTCGAAGAGACGGTGGAAGACCAGTTGTGGCAGCCCACCTTCATCTGCGAGCACCCAGTGGAGATTTCCCCCCTGGCCCGCGCGAGCGACTCCCGACCGGAGGTGACCGAGCGCTTCGAGCTCTACATCACGGGTCGTGAATTCGGCAATGGCTTTAGCGAGTTGAATGACGCGGAAGATCAGGCGGCACGTTTTCACGCCCAGGTGGCGGCGAAAGACAGTGGGGATGATGAGGCCATGTTCTTTGACCACGACTTTGTACGCGCACTCGAATACGGCATGCCGCCTACGGGGGGGTGCGGGATCGGCATCGATCGCTTGATGATGTTGCTCACCGACAGCCCCAGCATTCGCGACGTCATCTTGTTCCCGGCCTTGCGCCGAGAGGTCTGAACAACCGGGGCGGCGGGCTGATCAGCCCGCCAATTAGCAAACGCTTACTTGGGCTGCGGCGGCTTGCAATCGTGGCAGAAAAAGGCCAAGCCACCGGCAAAACGACGCTGGCTGCCCAGACGGCGCGGCTTGTGCAGGCCACATTTGATGCATGACATGGTCTCACCGACTTTGCCCATACCGACAAAGGGTGAGCCGTTTTCCCGGCTGGTGAAGCGCAGACCCGTCGAATCGACTTGGGTTTTTCCAGATTTGGTCGCCACAGAACTTCCTTGGTTGTCTCACTGCCGGCCTGCTCATACCGGCGAAAGGTCAATTTTACCCTGTTGACATCCCGGCATCCTGCCCCTGCCGCAGTAACGCATCAGGGCATCGGGGTCATTCCTCGGCAGGGACGGGCCGCGGATGCTTCAGGGCAGTTCGGACAGGGCCTGCAGGTAGTCCGGCTGGGTCATCAAGGCGGCCCAGTGGGGGGCTGGGTAGCGGGGCAAGAGCGCCTGTCGGCGCCACTCGGAAGCCTCGCTGGCCTGCCACTCGCCTTTGAGCAGGGTTTCAGCCAAACCATCGAGCAGTTCATCCACCGCTTGTCCTCCCCCTCCGCTGGCCGGCGTGCTCTGGTTGCACAACAACACCAGATCGCACCCCGCGCGCAAGGCTGCCACAGCCGCATCGGTGTAGCTCACCAGCCGACCTTCGAGGCGACGCGCGCCTTCCATGGACAGGTCGTCACTAAAAATAGCCCCCGTAAAGCCCAGTTGGTGGCGCAGGATGTCCTGCAGCCAACGCGCGGAGAACCCCGCCGGCAACGCATCCACCTTGGGGTAGATGACGTGAGCGGGCATCACGCTGGCCACCGAGCCGCCGAGCCAGGCGTAGGGCAAGGCATCGTCCTGCAAGATGGCTTTGAGCGAGCGGCGATCCACCGGGATCTCGGTGTGCGAATCGGCCCGCACAAAGCCGTGGCCGGGGAAGTGCTTGCCACACGAGGCCATGCCGGCCTGCAAGAGGCCGTGGATCAGACTCTTGGCCAGCACACTCACCACCCGCGGGTCGCGGTGGAAGGCGCGGTCGCCAATCACGCCGCTGCTGCCATGGTCGAGGTCGAGCACCGGGGTGAAGCTGAAGTCCACGCCGCAAGCCCGCAACTCGCTGGCCAGGACAAAGCCGCAGGCGGTAGCAGCACGCGTGGCCTCAAGGGCTCCCGCGCCCGGCTGGCGTTCGTCGGCACGCATCCAGTGCTCGCCCAACACGCGCATGGGCGGCAGATGGGTGAACCCATCGGTACGAAAACGCTGCACACGGCCACCTTCATGGTCGACACAAATCAGCAAGTCAGGCCGCACCGACTTGATGTCCGCACACAGCGCCGTGAGTTGCGCACGGTCACGCCAGTTGCGGGCAAACAGGATCAGGCCGCCGGTGAGCGGGTGAGCCAGACGGCGGCGATCGGTGGCGCTGAGTTCGGTACCGGCAATGTCGAGAATGAGGGGGGCGTGAGGGGTCATGGGGTGGTGAGGGAATTTCGTGGACGATCGTTGTATCAGCTCATACGGGTTGCGGCCCCGATACCGTGGCCTGCTCGACGATCACAAAACTGGCGGCGTAATCGGTTTCATCGGTCACGCTCACGCGGGCTTGCAGACCCCGAGCCTCGCACCAGTCCTTGAGCACGCCGTGCAAGACGATGACCGGCTGTCCCGAGGGCAGCTTGCCCACCTCGCACAGGCGCCAGGTCATGGGCATGCGCATACCCAGGCCAATGGCCTTGCTGAAAGCCTCTTTGGCTGAGAAGCGGGTGGCGAGGTAACGCACGCCGCGCTCGGGCCAACGCGCGCTGCGCTGACGCCAGGTGGCCATTTCGTGGTCCGAGAGGATCTTGGCAGCAAATCGCTCGCCGTGACGATCCAGCGAGGCGCGAATCCGACGCACATCGCAAATATCGGTGCCAATGCCGTAGATCATGCGCGACCCGGGATACAAGCCAGGTAAGCCCGCACCGTCTCGGTGTAACCGCGCTCGAGCGCATCCGAGATGAGAGCATGGCCAATGGACACCTCATCCACCTCACCCACGCCCGTCAGGAATGGCGTCAAGTTATCCAGGCTGAGGTCGTGCCCCGCATTGACGCCCAGGCCCGCCGCGCGCGCGGCACGCGCGCTCTCGCGGTAGCGGGCCAGCATCTCGGACTGGCGGGGCGTTCCAAAGGCTTGAGCATAGGGCTCGGTGTAGAGCTCGACGCGATCCGCCCCGACCTCGTGGGCCAGGGCCATCTGCTCGGGCTCGGGGTCCATGAACAGGCTGACCCGCACGCCCGCGGCACGGGTCTGGGCGATCAGCGGACGCAGGCGCGCGGCATCCTGCGGGAAACGCCAGCCGTGGTCGCTGGTGAACTGCCCCTCGCTGTCGGGTACGAACGTGGCCTGATCAGGCCTCAGGCTCAGCACGAAATCCATCAGGTTGTGAAACGGGTTGCCCTCGATGTTGAACTCCCGCTCAGGCCATTGGCGCAGCAGACTGGACAGCGCCGGCACGTCGTCCGCACGGATGTGACGTGCATCAGGGCGTGGATGTACCGTGATGCCCTGGGCACCGGCTTGCAGACACAGGGTCGCCGCCCGGGTCACACTGGGAATGCCCAGGTGCCGGGTGTTGCGGATCAGGGCGACCTTGTTGAGATTGACGGACAGCGCGGTGGGCATGGCAATGCGATGATAAGTCGGTGATCAATGAGGCGTGCTCCAGGCGTCACGAACGGCTCGCGGGATCATCACCCGGCCGGTTAGAGCGACTGCAACTCCACCATCAATTGTCGCGTACGCAAAGCCGCCACCCCACAATGGTGGTGCAACAAGGCGCGCAACTGGGTTTGCAAGGCGGTGCGGTCCTCGGTACTGAGATGGGCGCACACCCGCAAGGTGTCCATCCACGGGCTGTGGCTGTCCAGTGCGGCGTGCAGGTCCGACCAGGTCTGTCCCGTCACCACACCGCGCGTCGCCACGACTGCCGGTTCATCCTGCACCCGCGTGACTTGCCGCAAGCCCCCCTCGGCCGTAAGCTCATACACCTGCTCGGCCAGCAAGGGCTGCAAGGTCAGGGTCTGCTGGTCCAAGGCCGGCAACAAACCGATATCGCGCAACAGCACGAGTTCAAAAGCCCGCAACACCGAGGTCATGGCTGGTGCAGAGTCAGTGGCCAACACGTGCACCGTCTGTCGATACAGATCAAAGAGCGCCGGGTGAGGATCGTCCCGCGCGAGCAGTCGCATCAGGAGTTCGTTGAGGTAATAGCCGGACAGCAAGGCCTCGCCACGCGGCATCACATGACCCCCTACCCAGTCGGCACTCTTGAGCGAGCGCACCTCGCTCTCACCGCCGAAATCCAGCCGCAAGGGCTGCAGGGGCAGCAGGACAGGTCGGAAGTTGGAGGTGGGACGGCGCGCGCCTCGTGCCATCAGGGCAATGCGGCCGTGGTGGCGGGTGAACACCTCCAGCACCAGGCTGGATTCACTCCAGGGGTACCGGTGCAGCACGAACGCGGGTTCGCCGCTGATACGGGAGGCCTGGCGCGACTTACTCGTAGCCAAAGCTGCGCACCCGCGCTTCGACGTCCGCCCAGCCCGATCGGACCTTGACCCAGAGTTCCAGGAACACCTTGGCGTCCATCAGCTTTTCGAGTTCCTGGCGAGCCTCGGTGCCGATGCGTTTGAGGCGCTCGCCTTTCTCGCCGATCACCATGGCCTTGTGCCCATCGCGCTCGACCACGATCGTGGCACCGATGCGCACCATGCGACTGACGGTTTTGCCGGGTTCTTCGGGGAAAGTGTCGATGACCACGGTGGAGGTGTAGGGCAACTCGTCGCCGGTGAGACGGAACAGTTTTTCGCGGATGATTTCGCTGGCCAGAAAGCGTTCGCTGCGGTCGGTCAGTTCGTCCTGGCCATACCACCAGGGCTGTTCAGGCAGGTAGTTCTGACACACCGTCAGCAGGCGTTCAATGTCCTTGGACTGCTTGGCCGACATTGGCATGAATTCAGCAAACGGGTGGCGCGTTTGCATATCGCGCAACCAGGGGGCCATGTCGCCACGGCGATGCACACGGTCAAGTTTGTTGGCCACCAGAATCACCGGCACCTCGCGCGACAGCAACGACAGCACCTTGGCATCGGCCAGCGAAAAATGACCCGCCTCGACGACAAACAGCACCAGGTCCACGTCGCCCACCGCGCCCAGCACGGTCTTGTTGAGTGAGCGGTTCAAGGCGTTGTTGTGGTGGGTTTGAAAGCCCGGGGTGTCGACAAAAATGAATTGGGTTTGCCCCTCGGTACGGATGCCGGTGATGCGGTGTCGGGTGGTTTGCGCCTTGCGCGAGGTGATGCTGATTTTCTGACCCACCAGTGCGTTGAGCAGGGTGGACTTGCCCACGTTGGGGCGACCGACGATGGCCACCAGGCCACAGCGCTGCCCGGCCGAGCCTTCGCTGACCGACGGGCTTTGCGTGGGATCCGGGCCGTCCCCCTGAGGAAGCTCTGAGGGATGCATCATCACTTGCGCTCCGCGAGCACTTGCAACATGGCCAAGGCGGCGGCCTGTTCACCGGCACGGCGAGAGCCCCCGATACCGCGCTCGCACAGGTTCAACTCGGGCACTTCACACTCGACATCAAAGGTCTGCTGATGAGCCGCCCCCAGGGTACCGACCACACGGTAAATGGGCAACTGGTGACGGCGCGCCTGCAGCCATTCCTGCAATTGAGTCTTGGGGTCCTTGGTGGCTGCCGACATGGTGGGGGTGATGTCGACTTTCTCGAACAAACGCGTCACCAGGGCCTCAGCCGCACCATACCCGGCGTCCAGAAACACCGCCCCGATCAGCGCTTCCAGCGCATCAGCCAGGATGGAAGGACGCCGTTGGCCACCTGAACGCAACTCGCCCTCTCCGAGTCGAATCAAGCCCGGCAGGTTCAGGTCCAGCGCCAGACGGTGCAAGGTGTCTTGCTTAACCAAGTTAGCGCGCACGCGGGAGAGGTCCCCTTCAGGCAAGTCGGTCAGGCGGATAAAGAGCAGACGAGAGACAGCCAGGTTGAGTACCGAGTCGCCCAGAAACTCCAAGCGTTCGTTGTGATCGGCACTGAAGCTGCGGTGCGTGAGGGCCTGGTTGAGCAGCCGGACATCCGCAAAGGAGTGCTGCAGGCGTTGCTGCAAGGCTTCCAGGGCCGATGCTTCTGTCACCATGATGTTGCCGTGCCTGCCTCGGTGCGATCAGTCAAAGCTGCCGATGCGCTTGAGGTTGCCAAAATTCATCCAGACGAAAAATGCTTTGCCCACGATGTTTCGCTCGGGCACAAAGCCCCAGTAGCGAGAATCCAGCGAGTTGTCGCGGTTGTCGCCCATCATGAAGAAATGGCCCGGCGGCACCTTGCAGGTCACGCCTTCCACGGTGTAGCGGCATTGGTCCTTGAAGGCAAAGTCGTCGGTCCCGGGGATGAAAGCGGGACGCTCGGCATCGTTGAGCAGCCGCACCGCCTTGGTCGGACCAGGCTGCTCGGGGTGGCTCCCGGTCTGGAAGGTTTCCTGGAACTGCTTGATGTAGCGCAGGCTGTCTTCTTCAAAGAAGTCCGGCAGCGCCGATTTGGGCACCGGCTGGCCATTGATGGTCAGCTGCTTGTTGAGATAGGCCACCTCGTCGCCCGGCACCCCGACCACGCGCTTGATGTAATCCAGGCTGGGCTTGGGCGGGTAGCGAAACACCATGACATCGCCGCGCTGCACCGGGTTGCCGTCGGTGATCTTGAGGTTGATCACGGGCAGGCGCAAACCATAGTGAAACTTGTTGACCAGGATGAGATCGCCTACCAGCAGGGTGGGAATCATCGATCCGGAAGGAATCTTGAACGGCTCGAAGAGAAATGAACGCAGGATGAACACCACGGCGATCACCGGGAAAAGGCCCGCGGTCCAGTCCAGCCACCAGGGCTGGCGCAGCGCCTCCTCGCGCGCGGGCGCCAGGTCGATGTCCACCTTTTCAATACCCATGCCACGCAAGTCGGCCTGGCGTTGGGTCTCCTGGGCCTCCAGGGCCGCGGCGGCGGCTTGGCGGCGCGGCAAGAACACCAGCCGCTCAGCCACCCAATAGATCCCGGTGACCGTGGTGGCCATCATCAGCAGCAGCGCAAAGTTGCCCTCGATCAAGCCGATGTACCAGGACAAGGCATAGCCAACAAAAGCCGCAAGCACGGCAGCGGTGAGCGTGGGCATCAGTCTTCCACCTGCAGTATGGCCAAAAACGCCTCTTGGGGCACTTCGACCGATCCAATCTGTTTCATGCGTTTCTTGCCAGCCTTCTGTTTTTCGAGCAGCTTGCGCTTGCGGGTGATATCACCCCCATAGCATTTTGCCAGCACGTTCTTGCGCAGGGCCTTGATGGTTTCACGCGCGATGATGTTGGCGCCAATCGCGGCCTGGATGGCCACGTCAAACATCTGACGGCTGATGATCTCGCGCATCTTGGCCGCCACCGCACGTCCGCGGTACTGGGCCTGGGTGCGGTGCACGATGATGGACAGCGCATCGACCTTCTCGCCGTTGAGGAGGATGTCCACCTTCACCACGTCGGAGGCTCGGTATTCCTTGAACTCGTAGTCCATGGAGGCATAACCACGGCTGACGGATTTGAGCTTGTCAAAGAAGTCGAGCACGATCTCGCCCAGCGGCAGTTCATAGGTGAGCTTGACCTGGCGGCCGTGGTAACTCATATCGAGCTGCACACCGCGCTTTTGGTTGGCCAGCGTCATCACCGGGCCCACATACTCCTGTGGCATGTACAGGTGCACCGTGACAATGGGCTCTCGGATTTCCTCGATACGGGCCTGCTCGGGCATCTTGGAGGGGTTTTCCACCATGATGACCTCACCATCCCCCTTCACCACCTGGTACACCACGCTGGGTGCGGTGGTGATGAGGTCCTGGTCGAACTCACGCTCGAGGCGCTCTTGCACAATTTCCATGTGCAGCAGGCCCAGGAAACCACACCGGAAACCAAAGCCCAGGGCTTGCGAGACTTCCGGCTCGTAGTGCAGCGAGGAGTCGTTGAGCTTGAGCTTTTCCAGGCTGTCGCGCAGCGCGTCGTACTGGTTGGCTTCGGTGGGGTACAGGCCCGCGAACACCTGCGGCTGAATTTCCTTGAAGCCCGGCAGCGGCTCGGTGGCCGTGGCCGCCGCACCGCCTGAGCCCGTCTTGATCTGGGTGATGGTGTCGCCCACCTTGGCAGCCTGCAGTTCTTTGATGCCGGCGATGATGTAGCCCACCTCGCCGGCCTCGAGAGAGTCGCGCGGCTGGTTGGCGGGCGTGAACACACCCAGGTTGTCGGCGTTGTACATGGCGCCGGTCGCCATCATCTTGATGCGGTCGCCACGCGCCAGTCGGCCATCCACCACGCGCACCAGCATGACCACGCCCACATAGCTGTCAAACCAGCTGTCGATGATCATGGCGCGCAACGGACCACTCGGGTTACCCCGGGGCGGCGGCACCTTGGCGATGATGGCCTCGAGAATGTCTTCCACCCCCATGCCGCTCTTGGCGGAGCAGGGAATGGCTTCGCTCGCGTCGATACCGATCACATCCTCGATCTCGGCCTTGGCGGTATCAGGATCAGCCTGCGGCAAATCCATCTTGTTCAGCACCGGCATCACCTCCACACCCAGGTCGAGTGCGGTGTAGCAGTTGGCCACGGTCTGCGCTTCCACCCCTTGACTGGCATCGACCACCAGCAACGCGCCTTCGCACGCGGAAAGCGATCGGCTCACTTCATAGGAGAAGTCGACATGGCCCGGCGTGTCGATGAGGTTGAGGTTGTAGACCTGCCCATCACGCGCTTGGTAGTGCAGCGCAGCGGTCTGCGCCTTGATGGTTATCCCACGCTCTTTCTCGATATCCATCGAGTCGAGCACCTGCGCTTGCATCTCACGATCCTCGAGTCCTCCACAACGCTGGATGAGCCGGTCTGCGAGTGTCGATTTGCCGTGATCGATGTGCGCAATGATTGAAAAATTTCTGATGTGCTTCATCAAGCGGGAGACTTAAGTATTTGAATTCAAAAGACAGATCGGCATAAAAAAGGGCGCGTCACGGGTGGACGCGCCCTGAACCAACAATCATTGGCAACTGCGAAAGTTGGAACTTCATTGTAGGCAAAAAGCCCGTTCCGTACAGTGCCTCATGGGGCCAGGATGCGTCGTTGCGGAACCACCACACACATTTTATCCACAACTTAACCACAGAACTGGTTGCATATCCATGGGACAACTTGTGGGTGATCTGTGGAAGGTCTGTGGAGTGTCTGAAATGATCTCGTATGGTGGTTGTTGAGCCGTTTCTTATGTGATTTCTCTCCAAATCGGATGGGATATTCTATAGAAAACAGCATTAAGAAATAATGACCATCAGGTCATTAGAGAAAAACGCCCGGCAAAAATATTTTTTCACTGTGGCGATCGCATCAAAAACCCGGACCCGTTGATGGGTTTTGAGGCCAGCTTGAGCGACCTCATTTGGCCGGGCGAATCAGCACATACTGGGCCCAGTCCCCGCGACGAAACAGCACGTTGACCGGCTTGCTTTTGTCCAGACGCGCCAGCGTGGCCTCGAACGCCTTGACCGACTCCACCTCCACATTCGCCACAGCGAGGATGACATCGCCTTCGCGCAAACCAGCGCGTGCAGCGGCCTCGGTGGCAGACTCCACGCGCACACCGCCGCGTAGCTTCAGTTCACGCTTTTGGGCCTCGGTCAGGTCGGACAAGGTCAGTCCCAAGGGGGCGACGGCCACCGCAGCGGCGGGCTTGTCGGGTGCAGCGGCCTTGGCCGCGGGACGATCCGGCTCGAATTCACCCACCACGATGCTGAGTTCACGTTGCGCACCGCGACGCCAGACCGTGAGGGTGCTGCGTGTGCCCGGTCGGGTGTTGCCCACCAGGCGCGGCAGATCGGCCGACTTCTCGATCGTCTTGCCGTCGAATTTCAGGATGATATCGCCGGCCTCCAGGCCAGCTTTCTCGGCCGGAGAGCCCGACTCGACATTGCGCACCAGCGCCCCCTGTGGGCGGCTCAAACCAATCGACTCGGCCACTTCCTTGCTCACCTGGTCGATCTGAACACCCAGACGACCGCGCTGCACGCGGCCGTTGGCGCGCAATTGGTCGCTCACACGCACGGCTTCGTCGATGGGAATGGCAAACGAGATGCCCATGAAACCACCCGAGCGAGAATAGATTTGGCTGTTGATGCCCACCACCTCGCCCCGCATGTTGATGAGCGGTCCGCCCGAGTTGCCCGGGTTGATGGCCACATCGGTTTGGATGAAGGGCAGGTAGTCGCCCGTGTCGCGCTGCTTGGCGCTCACGATGCCGGCGGTGACAGAATTGTCCAGGCCAAAAGGAGAGCCAATGGCCATGACCCACTCGCCCACTTTCAGGCGGCTGACGTCACCAATGCGAACGGCCGGCAAACCCGCGGCCTCGATCTTGACCACCGCCACATCGGTGCGCTTGTCCAGTCCCACAATGCGGGCCTTGAATTCACGCTTGTCAGGCAAGGTAACCAACACCTGGTCGGCACCATCCACCACGTGGGCGTTGGTCATGATGAAGCCATCGGCTGTCAGCACAAAGCCCGACCCGACACCGCGGGGTTGTTCTTCCTCCTGCTGAGGGCGGTTGGGACGCTGTTGACGCGGGGTGTTGGGGCCCGGCAGCGGAACACCAAAGAAACGGCGGAACAACTCCTGCATTTCCTCGTCGCTCGGATTGCCGGAGCCCGCGGCGCCACGGGCGGACACGCGCTCCAGGGTACGGATATTGACCACCGAGGGGCCCACCTGCTCAACCAGGTCGGTGAAATCGGGCAAGGTACGGGGTTGCGCAACGGCAGGGGCCGCAGGCACCACAACCAAGGCGCTCATCAGCGCCAACCCGCAGGCCATGCCGGCCATGGATTTCACGAAATTCATCATCAACAACTCCCAACAAGCACCCTAATGGGTGTGCCAATATATAGCGCGCCGAACGTCCTTCCAGGTGACAGGGTCGTCGTGCTGTTCAATCCACAACCACGGGCTGGCGGGACCTGTGTCGGGACATGGGGAATCCCAACGCAAAAGCAAGGCCCCTTGCCAGTCAAACGCCAGGGTCAACTGCCCCTGCATGGGTTGCGGGCCTTGCAGATGCCAGCGCTCACCATCCCACCACAGGATGGAGCCAGCAGCGGGACTCGCACGCACAGCCAAGCCCACAGCGGGCAGCAGCAACACGCCCATGAGGCTCACCAGACTTAGGCTGGGCTGCGAGGCGGCCACCGCCGCCATCAAGGCCAGCGTGCTCAGTAGCAAGAGGGCCAGCAAGGCATGCAAGCGGCGCGCACGACCCAGCGGGTACAACACCGGCGCAGGCGCTTGCATGGAGGTGGCGTCAGACGCGCTTGAAGATCAGGGTACCGTTGGTACCACCGAAACCGAAGTTGTTTTTGAGCGCAATGTCGATCTTGAGGTCACGCGCCTGGTTGGCACAGACATCGAGGTCACACTCAGGGTCCTGGTTGAACACATTGATGGTGGGTGGGCTCTTTTGCTCGTAGAGTGCCTTGACGGTGAACACACTCTCAATGCCACCAGCCCCCCCCAGCAAATGTCCGGTCATGGACTTGGTGGAGTTCACGACGATGTGGCGCGCGTGGTCACCCAGCGCCGCCTTTATAGCGTTGATTTCGTTCACATCGCCCAACGGTGTGGACGTGCCATGCGCATTGAGGTACTGGACCTGGTCGGCATTGATGCCGGCATTGTGCAGGGCATTGACCATGGCTCGGCGCGGGCCGTCCATGTTCGGTGCGGTCATGTGGCCGGCATCGGCACTGCGGCCGTAGCCGATCACTTCGGCATAGATGCGTGCGCCACGGGCCTTGGCATGCTCGTACTCCTCGAGCACCAGCACACCCGCTCCTTCGCCCAGGACGAAACCGTCTCGGTCCTTGTCCCAAGGGCGCGAGGCCGTTGCGGGGTCATCATTGCGGGTGGACAGTGCGCGCATGGCAGCGAAACCCCCAACGCCCAGGGGCGACACCGTGGCTTCGGATCCGCCGGCCACCATCACGTCTGCATCGCCGTATTCGATGATGCGCGAGGCCTCGCCAATGCTGTGCAAACCCGTGGTGCAAGCCGTCACCACCGCCAGGTTCGGGCCCTTGAAGCCCAGGCGCATGGAGACATGGCCCGAGATCATGTTGATGATCGAGGCCGGGACAAAGAATGGAGAAATCCGCCGGGGACCGCGGGCGGTCAACTCGGCGTGCATGTTTTCGATCAGCGGCAAGCCGCCAATGCCTGAGCCGATCAGACAACCGACGCGGTGAGCAGCTTCCTCGTCCAGCGCGTCGCCTGTGGGCAACCCCGAATCCTGTACCGCCTGCAAGGCAGCGACGACGCCAAAGTGGATGAAGGCATCCATGGCGCGGGCTTCCTTGGCAGGAATGTAGTCATCGAGGTTCAGCCCTTTGATCTCGCCGGCGAAACGGCAAGCGAAGTCTTTGGCATCAAACTTGGTGATGGGAGCGATGCCGGACTGACCGGCCAGCAGACGGGCCCAGGACTCGTCCACCGTGTTGCCCACGGGGCTGACGCAACCCAGGCCAGTCACGACAACGCGACGACGGCTCATGCGGCAATCTCTCTGGCGAATCAGCTCTTTTGGTGTGCCAACGCGTAGTCGATCGCGTTTTGCACCGTGGTGATCTTCTCGGCGTCCTCGTCGGGAATTTCGATGCCGAACTCGTCTTCCAGGGCCATCACCAGTTCCACGGTGTCGAGGGAGTCGGCACCGAGATCGGCCACGAAGGCTTTTTCGTTGGTGACTTGGGACTCTTCCACGCCGAGTTGCTCGGCGATGATTTTCTTGACACGTGCTTCGATATCACTCATGGTTCCCTCAAAGGGTTATGTTGAAGTCCGCAATTTTACCCGGGCGGACGGTCCGTTTGAAAAAAGGGATTTGGGGCGTATTCACGCCATGAACATGCCGCCATTCACGTGGAGTTCCTGCCCCGTGATGTAAGCCGCCTGCGGGCTGGCCAAATAAGCCACTGCGTGCGCGATGTCAGCGGGCTTGCCCAGGTGCCCCAGGGGAATCTGGGCCAACAAGGCCTGCTGCTGAGCTTCGGGCAATGCCGACGTCATGTCGGTTTCAATGAAGCCGGGAGCCACGCAATTGACCGTGATGTGGCGACTGCCCAGTTCCCGGGCCAAGGCGCGCGTCATGCCGGCGACACCCGCCTTGGCAGCTGCGTAATTGGCCTGACCGGGATTGCCGCTGGCGCCCACCACGCTGGTGATGCTGATGATGCGGCCATAGCGCTGCTTCATCATCGGGCGGATCACGGCGCGGGACAGGCGAAACACCGCCTTCAGGTTGGTGTCGAGTACGGCGTCCCAGTCTTCGTCCTTCAGGCGCATGGCCAGGGTGTCGCGTGTGATGCCCGCGTTGTTGACCAGCACATGCAAGGCCCCGTGCTGGGCCACGATGGCATCGACCAGCGCGTTGGCGGCCTCACCCTGGTTGACATCAAGCACGACGCCGCGGCAGCCTGCATGCCCCGACAAGGCCTGCGTGATGCCGGCCGCACCGGCCTCGGTGGTGGCGGTGCCCACCACATGCAAGCCTTGACGGGCCAGTTCGAGGGCGATCGCGGCGCCAATACCGCGGGAAGCCCCTGTCACCAGGGCGGCTTGACCGGCAAAAGCAAGTTCAGAGGTCATGATCAGGACAGCAGGGTTCGGGTTTCTTGAAGGCTCGCAGGGTCAAACACGGCGCCGCTCAGCAGTTCGGCGTCGATGCGGCGGGTCAGACCCGCCAGCACTTTGCCCGGACCGCACTCGATCACCGCACCCATGCCGCGTGCCTTGATCGCCTGCACGCACTCCACCCAGCGCACCGGCCCAAAGGCCTGGCGATACAGGGCGTCGCGAATGCGAGCGGGATCGGACTCCACCGACACGTCGATGTTGTTCACCACCGGGATACGGGGCGCTTGCAAGCTCAATTCGGCCAGGCGGGCCTGCAGACGCTCGGCGGCCGGTTGCATCAGGCGTGAATGAAAGGGCGCCGACACCGGCAACAGCAAGGCTCGCTTGGCCCCCATGGCTTTGAGCAACTCGCAGGCCTTGTCGACCGCAGCCTTGCTGCCGGCAATCACCGTCTGGGCCGGGTCATTGAAGTTGGCCGCGTCGACCACCTCGGGGCTGCCCGCCCCAAAGCTGGCTTGCGCCTGCGCACAACCGTCGATCACCTGCGCAGACGTCAAGCCCAGAATGGCTGCCATCGCGCCCTGCCCCACCGGCACAGCTTCCTGCATGGCTTGGGCGCGCAGTCGCACCAGCGGCACCGCCTCGGCCAGGGTAAGCACCTCGGCCGCCACCAGGGCCGCGTATTCGCCCAGGGAATGACCGGCCACCGCGGCAGGCAACTCGCCCCCTTCGGCACGCCAGGCGCGGTAGGCGGCGACACCCGCCACCAGCATCACCGGTTGCGTGTTGGTGGTCAACGCCAGGTCCTCCTTGGGGCCGGTGTGAATCAACTCGGCCAGGTCCTGACCAAGGGCTGCAGAGGCCTCTTGCAGCGTGGCACGCACCGCCGGGTGATCGCCCCAGGCATCCAGCATGCCCACCGCTTGCGACCCCTGACCGGGGAAAACAAAAGCAAATGATTTCATGATCTTGGTGATTCAGAACTGGGCCAGCACGGCGCCCCAGGTAAAGCCACCCCCCACGCCTTCCATCAGCACGCGCTGACCCGGGTGGATCTGGCCGCTGCGCACCGCCACGTCCAGAGCCAGTGGAATCGAGGCGGCCGAGGTGTTGCCATGGTCTTGCACGGTCAGTACCACTTTGTCCATGGGCAACTTGAGCTTCTTGGCGGTGCTTTGGATGATGCGGATATTGGCCTGGTGAGGGATCAACCAGTCGATGTCCTGTTCCTGCAAACCAGCCTTGGCCAGGGTGGCGCGGGCCGCCGACTCCAGCACCCCCACCGCCAGCTTGAAGACGGCCTGACCGTCCATCTTGAGCACCGGGTCTCCCAGCACCTGGCCGCCAGCGACATGGCCGGGCACACACAAAATACCCACATGGCGGCCATCCGCATGCAGGTCGCTGGCCAGAATGCCCGGCTGGTCGCTGGCCTCCAGCACCACAGCACCAGCCCCGTCGCCAAACAGCACGCAGGTGGTGCGGTCGTTGAAATCGAGAATGCGCGAAAAGACCTCTGCGCCGATGACCAGGGCACGTCGGGCATTGCCCCCCCGAATCATGGCGTCTGCCACGGTCAGCGCATACACAAAGCCGCTGCAGACGGCTTGTACGTCAAAGGCAGCGGCCCCAATGATGCCGCCCCCACCCGCCTCCAACTGCGACAGCTTGTGCTGAATCATGCAGGCGGTGGAGGGGAACACCATGTCCGGTGTGGAAGTGGCCACAATGATGAGATCAATGTCCTGCGGTTGGCGACCAGCAGCTTCGAGGGCACGGCGCGCGGCCTCAAAACCCAGGTCACTGCTGCCCTGGTCGGGTGCAGCGAAGTAACGCGAGTGGATACCCGTGCGTTCGATGATCCACTCGGATGAGGTTTCCACCCCACGCTGGGCCAACTCAGCGGCCAGATCGTCATTGGTGAGTCGACGGGCGGGCAGGTAACTGCCGGTGCCAGTGATACGGGCAAATACGTTGTTCAAGCCTGGGCTCCCTGCATGGGGCCATTATCCTCGCTCGAGGCTGACAAAAGGGGGGCCGCATGGGCAATGCGGGCACGCACCTTGTCCAGCAGCTCGTGGCGGGCCGCCTCATGGGCACGGGTCAACGCCGTCTCAAAGGCCAATGCATCCGCAGATCCGTGGCTCTTGAACACCAGGCCACGCAGGCCAAGCAGGGCCGCTCCGTTGTGCCGCCGATGATCAACTCGGTTTTTGAACGAATTTAGGACAGGATAGGCACAAATGGCCATTAATTTGGTGAAGATATTCGCAGAAAAGCCATCTCGAAGTATTGTGCTGACCATGCTGGCCAAACCTTCACTGGCTTTCAGGGCCACATTGCCGACAAACCCATCACAAATCACAATATCCGTGGTGCCTTTGAAGATATCGTTACCTTCAACATTGCCGTAAAAATTCAAATCGCCGCTGTTAGCAGCTTTTCGCAGCAATTCACCGGTTTTTTTGATGTTTTCGTTACCTTTGATGACTTCTTCGCCGATATTGAGAAGTCCGACTGAAGGGTTTTCAATGTCTAGGAGCACCGAAACCAGGGCCGATCCCATCACGGCAAACTGCAACAGGTGCTCGGGCGTGCAGTCCACATTCGCCCCCAGATCCAACATGGTGGTGCCACCACCTTTGACGTTGGGCATTTGTCCTGCAATGGCCGGGCGGTCGATACCATCCAGGGTTTTGAGAACATAACGCGCGATAGCCATCAAAGCGCCCGTGTTGCCAGCAGATACCGCTGCTTGCGCCTTTCCGTCGCGAACCTGCTCAATCGCCAGTCGCATCGACGAGCCCTTTTTGCGACGCAGGGCCACCTCGACCGGGTCGTCCATGGTGACGACTTCGGTGGCATCGATCCAGTCAGCGCGGGGATGGGTCCATCCGCCTCGCCGATCGGCCAGGCCTACCAGGAGACAACGAGCGTGGGGGTGCTGATCGAGAAAGCGGCGGGTCGCCGCCAGCGTGACTTCGGGGCCGTGATCGCCGCCCATGACATCAACAGCCAGGGTGATCATGGGCAAGCCGGTGGTCGATCAGTCAACAAGGGGGGTGCATCAACACAAAGGCCCGCGCCACCCTGTGTGCGACGGGCCTGTGCATCGACTGAAAAATCAGGCTTCGGTCTTGGTCTTGAGCACCTTGCGACCACGGTAAAAGCCGTTCGGGCTGATGTGGTGACGCAGGTGGGTTTCGCCCGTGGTGGGCTCAACCGCAATGCCCGGCACATTCAGGGCGTTGTGCGAACGGTGCATACCGCGCTTGGAAGGAGACTTTTTGTTTTGCTGGACGGCCATGATCGGCTCCTGACATGAATGGGGGTCAACTGCCTGCGCCACGGAAAATCCCCGGGCGACTCGGCAAAACCGCAGATTATAGCGGATACCCAACCCGGCTGCCGTTAGCCCCCCTTGGGCGTCAGACAGGCTGATCCCGCGACGGGACCGCGAACATCAGGGCTTGCGCTTGAGCTGGGCCAAGGCGGCAAACGGGTGCGGACGCCCCGTCGAGTCGGCCTCCTCAAATCCGGCATCCTGCACCGATAAGCGAACCGGCGCGGGGCAGTCGGGCTCGTGGCGAGGCACCAGGGGCATGGCCATGAGCAACTCATCCTCGATCAGACCCAGCAGGTCAAACTGCGCACTGAGCACCAGCAAATCCTCTTCAGCTGCTTCGTCCTCGCGCTCGGCCGTGGCTTCGTCCGCCACAAAACGGAAACTTCGCTCCACCTCCAACAGCACCTCCACCGCGCCCATGCAGCGCTGACAGACCATGGGCAGGCGCATCTCGGCGCTCAGGTGCAGCCAGCACTGGCCCGCCCCGCCCAGGCGCTCACGCCATTCACCCTGAGCCGCCCAGTGGATGACCGGCACAGCGTCAGTTGGCCTTGCCATTTCAGCAAGCAGGCGCTCACATTCCTGAATGGGCGTTTCGCCATCCAGACGAGCCCCTGCACGTGCGAGGGCTCGCACATCCAGTCGCTCGGGGATAAAGGCAGCGTTCATGCGAGCAGTGTAAGAGAATCCCGCCATGACCTCGTCTGATGCCACCCACGCCACCTCGCCACCCCCACTGATTCTGGGGTCGACCTCGCGCTACCGGCGTGAATTGCTGGAGCGTCTGCAGCTGCCCTTCGAGGTGCATGCCCCGCAGGTGGACGAAACCCCCCGGGCCGGCGAGCCCCCTGAGAACCTGGCCCGTCGACTGGCGCTGGCCAAGGCCCGGGCCGTGGCCACGCGTTACCCGCAGGCCGTGGTGATCGGCTCGGACCAGGTGGCGGACCTGGAGGGAGAGCCCCTGGGCAAGCCAGGCAGCCATGAACGCGCCGTCGAGCAGTTGCGTCGCATGCGCGGGCGCACCGTGATCTTCCAGACAGCCCTGAGTGTGGTGTGTCTGGCCCGTGGCTTCGAAATGAGCGATCTGGCCGCCGTCAAGGTGCGTTTTCGGGCGCTCTCCGACGCCGAGATCGACACTTACCTGCGTCGCGAGGAGCCCTACGACTGCGCCGGCAGCGCCAAGAGCGAGGGGCTGGGCATTGCCCTGCTGGAATCCATCGAGAACGACGACCCGACCGCCTTGGTCGGCCTGCCCTTGATCCGCACGGCCCGCATGCTTCGTGCGGCGGGCCTGCCTGTGTTGGGCTGATCCATGACCCGCGCCCCTGCATCCCCGTCGTCAGGCGCCGCGCATCCGCCGGCCGCGGTACCCTTGTCCACCGGGTCCCTGTGGCTGGTGCCGGCTCCACTGGATTTTGGTTGCGATGTCGAGGTGCCCTTGCAGCACCTGATGCCCCAGGGCACGCTGGAGGCGACCGCGCGGCTCAGCCACTGGGTGTGTGAAAACGCCAAGTCCACGCGGGCGTATCTCAAACGGGTGAATGCGCTGGTCAGCCTGTCGCGCCCGATCCAGGAACACACGATCACCGAGTTGCCCCGAGCGGTCCATAAAAAGGGGGACCACCAGGGGGAGTACGACGCCCGGGGTCTGCTGCAAGCTGCGTTAGAAGGACTCGACATTGGGCTCATCAGCGAGGCTGGCATGCCCGCTCTGGCCGACCCAGGGGTGTCGGTGGTGCGCGCAGCACATCAACTCGGCCTGTGCGTTCGCCCTTTGGTGGGCCCGTCTTCACTGCCCTTGGCCATGGCTGCCAGCGGCCTCAATGGCCAGCAGTTCAGTTTTGTGGGTTACTTGCCAGCACAGGCGCAGGAGCGCGCGCAACGACTGCGGGAATTGGAAGCCGTGGCCCAACGCACCGGCACAGCCCAATGGTTCATCGAAACCCCCTACCGCAACGCTGCCCTGTGGGACAGCCTGTTACAGGTGCTGGCCCCCACCACGCGGCTGGCGTGCTGCAGCGGCCTCACTCTGCCCGAACAACAGGTGCAGTGTCACGAGGTACAGACGTGGAAACGTCGGGCAGCGCCCACGGCCCTGCAACGACCGACCGTATTCGGTCTAGGCCTGTGAACCCAGACAGCCCCAGGGCTGGCCTGGACCGGGCACTGAATGGCCGGGCACAGGAGGACGGTCACCTCACGCGGTGCATTAAACGTTGTCTGCGGACAGATCCATCCGAGGCTTCAACGCCGCTTCAACGCCACCTCAACGCAGGCCCGGGATGGACCTCATCGCCCTGACCGCGCCCTCACCCACCGAAGCGCCAAAGCGTTTGGCCAGGCGTTCAGCCACGTTCTCGTGACGGGTGTAGTCCACCACGTCCTCGGCCTTGACGACCTCACGGGCCACAAAATCCAGACTGCCCAGCGCATCGGCCAAACCCAGTTCAATGGCTTGCTGTCCCGTCCAGAAGAGGCCGCTGAACAATTCGGGGGTTTCCTTCAGCCGCTTGCCACGACCCTCACGCACCACCTGAATGAACTGCTGGTGGATCTGATCCAGCATGGTTTGAGCGTAGGCGCGCTGCGTCTTGGTTTGCGGACTGAAGGGGTCCAAAAAGCCTTTGTTCTCGCCCGCTGTCATCAAGCGCCGCTCAACACCCAGCTTGTCCATCAGACCGGTGAAGCCAAAGCCGTCCATCAACACGCCAATGCTGCCCACGATACTGGCTTTGTCGACATAAATCTGATCCGCCGCCACCGCGATGTAATAGGCGGCCGAAGCACACGACTCCTCCACCACCGCATAGACGGGTTTCTGGTGCTTGTCCTTGAGACGACGAATTTCATCGTTGATGATGCCCGCCTGCACCGGACTGCCGCCGGGCGAATTGATGAGCAGCACCACCGCCTGCGCACCTTCGTCCTGAAAAGCGTCGCGCAAGGCACTGACGATCCAGTCGGCACTGGCGTCCGCGTCAGACGCAATCTCGCCTTGAATTTGCACCACCGCGGTGTGGGCTTGGTTCACGTGGGTGGTTCCGGTGCCGCGAGAAAAACTCAGCCACAGGATCGTCACCACCACGCCCAGCCACAACAGCCGAATGGCATTGCGCCAGCGCCGTGCCGCACGTTGCTCCTTGAGGTGCGCAAAAGCCAGTCGCTCCAGGGTTTCACGCTCCCACCCCGGCGCCTGCTCATGAGACGGCGGGCCTTCGCCAGCGTTGTGTCGCTCGTAATCACTCATAGGTTGGTCAAAATTCCACGGGTTTCAGGTTGTACGCAGTATGCCAGTGCACGACGCCGTCTTGCTCGCTCAAGGGTATCTTGATGAGCCCGCCACGACAGGGTCCCCCCTGACAGGCCCCGGTATCGGGCGCATACGTCGCCCCATGCGTGGCGCATATCAACCAGCGCCCAGTCTCATCAAAGAAACGGTCGGGCTGGTAATCCATCTCCATCGCCACGTGGGTACAACGGTTGAGGTACGCGTGAACTTGTCCGTCAAACCGAACCGCAAAGGCTCGGCAGGTGGCGCCGGCGTACACCACATCAAACGGAACGGCCAGGCCGCTGTTGACCAGGTCGCCCGATCGGCACAGGGGAATCAGCGCCTCATCCATACGTCAACAACCAGTCCTGCAACTCAGACACGGAATGGGCCACGAAGCGCGGGGACAGGGCGTCAAAGTTGTCGTGGTGGTGCGCCCCGTAACTCACACCGATGCTGTCACAACCGGCGCGGCGCGCCATCTCCAGGTCGTGGGTGGTATCGCCAATCATGAGTGTGCGTTCAGGCGACACGCCCATCTCGCCCATCAATTCGTGCAGCATCAGGGGATCAGGCTTGCCGGCAGTTTCATCGGCGGTGCGGGAGGCATCGAACAGGCCATGCAACTCCACAGTTCGAAGTGCTTCATTGAGCCCCACCCGGCTCTTGCCGGTGGCCACGGCCAGCCAATGCTGGCGCTCGCGCAAGGCCCCGAGCAGAGGCAACACGCCATCGAACAGGCTGATATCGTCCTTGTGCCGGATGTAGTGGTGACGGTAACGCTCCCCGAGTTCGGGGTACTTGTCCTGGGGCACATCGGGCGCAGCGTGGGCCAGGGCCGGTATCAGTGCCATGCCAATCACATAGGAGGCCGCCCGATCATCGGGCACCGTGCCACCCACATCACGCACCGCCTCCTGGATGCAACGCGTGATGATGCGCGTGGAGTCGAACAGGGTGCCATCCCAGTCGAAGGCAATCAGGTCATAGCGGCGGAGGCGGGGGCTGAACATGGTCAAGAAAGGCCTGCAGTTCGGGAGGGAGTGGCGACTCGAGGTTCACCGGTCGCAAGGTTTGCGGATGGATGAACTGTAACCGCCAGGCATGCAGGAACATGCGCTGCAGGCCCGCCTTGTGCCACTCGCGGTTGCGCTCGAAGTTGCCGTATTTGTCATCGCCCACGATGGGGTAGCCCAGGCTTGAGAGATGAACCCGGATTTGATGGGTGCGACCGGTTTTGATGGTGACCTCCAGCAGGCTGAAACTACCCACCAGACGCGCCACCCGCACCAGCGTGATGGCTCGCTGGCCGTCCGGATCGTCCTTGCCCACCACACGCACCCGCCGCTCGCCCTCCCCCTGCCCGTTGGGCACGAGGTAGCGCTGCAGCGGCATGTCGATCACTTTTTGACGCGATGGCCACTGCCCCGGCACCAGCGTCAGGTAGGTCTTGCCGGTCTCGCGCTGGCGAAACTGCTCCTGCAGTCGTGTCAGTGCGCTGCGCTTTTTGGCCACCATGAGCACGCCCGAGGTTTCCCGGTCGAGCCGATGCACCAGCTCCAGCATCGGGGCCCCGGGCCGGGCCTGGCGCAGTTGCTCGATCACACCGTGGCTGATGCCGCTGCCGCCATGCACCGCCACCCCGGCGGGCTTGTCGATGGCCAGCAGGCCGTCGTCTTCGTACAACACCGGAAACTGGCGGGCTGGCGCCAGAGGGCCCCCGGCCACACCCCCAACGTCGGCGGATGGTTTGACCGCCAGACGCAGCGGCGGCACTCGAACCTGGTCGCCCGTGGCCACCCGGGTGTCGGCGCTGGCACGGCCCTTGTTCACCCGCACCTCGCCCGAGCGGATGATGCGGTAAATCAGGGTTTTGGGCGCCCCTTTGAGGTGGCGCATCAGCCAGTTGTCCAGGCGCTGACCGTCCGATTCCTCGTCCACGACCAGCAATTGGACCTCGGGAGTCGGATTGGGCTGAGCTGCCCCTATAATGTTCTTCACCAGCGACGAGTTCCAAGTGCTTGATTTGATTCGTAGATTAGAGCACGCCGAACCCCCGCTGTGAGGTCGATGCCCCGCCTGGACCCGTTTGCCCCTGCTGAACCAGAGGCATGTAACCCGGGCGGTTGAGCCGATACCCAGACAACCACGATACGGAATACCTTGGCTGTCGTTGCTCCATGAAAGCGACGACGGCGGATAACAGCGAGACACCCCGACCATGGAATGGTTCATGCTGATGTGGATGCTTTGCCGACGCTGGCTGATGCCCGCGCGCGACAGCTTGGCCACCTGCATGACCAACCCCATGCTTCCCGGGCCCGGCCACCTGCCCCTGAGGGCGGTGCGTCCTGTTCTGCGACTCGCTCCTGTCCACATCCCCACACACCGCTTGCGACCCTGAGGGGTGCGCGCGGTCTCGTGGACCATTCCATTCGTTGTCTGGTGCTGGTTCCGGCATCGTTGGCCCGTCATGGGCCTGTGATGTTTAGAGTTAAAGGAACGCATCATGAAACGGATGCTGATCAACGCGACCCAGGCTGAAGAACGCCGCCTGGCCATCGTCGACGGACAAAAACTGCTCGATTATGAAATCGAGATTGAAGGGCGCGAGCAGCGCAAGGGCAACATCTACAAAGCGGTGGTGACCCGCGTCGAGCCCTCGCTGGAAGCCTGCTTCGTCGACTACGGCGAAGACCGCCACGGCTTCCTGCCGTTCAAGGAAATCTCCAAGCAATACTTCCAGGGCAGCGTGTCGCCCAGCCAGGCGCGCATCCAGGACGTCATCAAGGACGGTCAGGAATTGCTGGTCCAAGTGGAAAAAGAAGAGCGTGGCAACAAGGGCGCGGCCCTCACCACCTTCATCTCCCTGGCCGGTCGTTATGTGGGCCTGATGCCCAACAACCCGCGCGGCGGTGGCGTGAGCCGCCGCATCGAGGGTGACGAGCGGGCCGAACTCAAAGAGGCCATGGACCAGTTGGAGTACCCCAATGGCATGTCCATCATCGCCCGCACCGCCGGCATCGGACGCTCCGCGCCCGAGTTGCAGTGGGACCTGAATTACCTGCTCAAGCTGTGGACCGCCATTGACGGCGCTTCCAAGGCCGGCAAGGGCGCCTTCCTGATTTACCAGGAATCGAGCCTGGTGATTCGAGCCATCCGCGACTACTTCAACAACGACATCGGTGACATCCTGATCGACACCGACGACATCTACGAGCAAGCGCAGCAGTTCATGTCGCACGTCATGCCCGAGCACGCTGCCCGGGTGAAGCGCTACCGCGACGACACCCCGCTGTTCAGCCGCTTCCAGATCGAGCACCAGATCGAGTCGGCCTACGCCCGCACGGTGAACCTGCCCAGTGGCGGCGCCATCGTGATCGACCACACCGAAGCCCTGGTCTCGGTGGACGTCAACTCGGCACGCTCCATCCGGGGCGGTGACATCGAGGAAACCGCCACCCGCACCAACCTGGAAGCCGCCGATGAAGTCGCTCGCCAGATGCGTCTGCGTGACTTAGGCGGCCTGATCGTGATCGACTTCATCGACATGGAAGAGTCGCGCAACCGACGCGAGGTGGAAAATCGCCTGCGCGACGCCTTGCGCCAGGACCGCGCCCGTGTGCAGTTCGGCACCATCAGCAAGTTTGGTCTGATGGAAATGAGCCG
>JACCDP011362136.1_pt1 | contig 39248 bp, 32 predicted proteins | sample 7445841 | NCBI WGS metagenome assembly JACCDP01 (sample SAMN15323441, study PRJNA562643) | freshwater metagenome | isolation source: river surface water | place: USA:Blue River Watershed | collected 2017-08-17 | reverse complement strand
GCCGCGGACCATGTTGTGATTCGGACGGCCGAAGGCATGACTGAACCGCCCCGCGTGTTTCACCACGGATTTCGGCGGTCGCGCCGGCGACTCAGCGCAGCAGACCGCCCAGGCCCGCGCGCGCGATGATCTGCCAGAGGTTGGTCGTCACGCCGGAGGCGGTGCCGCCGATGGTGAACGCGTCGCCCATCGTCGCGTAGCCCTTGTCGTCGAGCTCGCCGGAGAGCACGCGCGCCTCATTGAGGAGTTGCTGCAGGTAGCCTTTGCCGCCCAGACGAAACTCGAACTGCAGCGGCCACAGCTCGAAGCCCTTGCCTTCCACGTACGTCACTCGCCCCTTGCCGGCGAGACGGGTGGTCGGCGAAAGAAACTCGATGGTGTTCACATTGAGGTTCAGCGCGGCGTCGCGCTCCAATTTCACTGTCAGGCCGTCGAACTTCATTTCCTCCAGCTCGCGGCCGAGTTGGCTCACCCCGCCCGCCGCGGCGGCCACGCGCTGCCCGCCGCCCGCCAGTGCGCCGGCGAGGCCGATCAACGCTGTGGCGGTGGTCACCGTCTCGCCTTTGCGTCCCAGCGCGCGGAGCACGCCTTTGCTCCCCGTGACCTCGAAGCTGCCATAGGTGCGCTCGAGCAGGTGACCGGCGTTCAATCCGTTCCCCGCCAGCTTGGCGGCGACTTTGACCGTGGTCTCCAGCATCGGCTTTCCCTGGGGCGTCGCGGCCCGCAGAACCTCGCCGATCTCTATGCCCGTGATGTCGACGAGCCCCGTGAGCGCGTACGGTTGCGGCTGCACCGCGTTGAACGTGACGGCTGTGGCCAGCTTGAAGGGCTGGTCGCGGAAGCTGCCCTCGAGTCCGTCAAGGGATAGCCGTGAATCGGTGATCGTCGCGGCTCCCTTGATCGCTCGGATGGTGTAATCCTTGCCGTAGAGCACGCGCTTGAGGTCGACCTCGGCGCGCCCGGTGAGGCCCGACCAGAAGGGTTTCGTGTCGCGGGCGGGGCCCGCCGGCTTGGCGGGAGTGGTGGCCGCGGGGGCGCTGCGTCCGCCGGGGGCAGGCAAGGCGGGGGGGCGGTTCGGGCCGGCGGCCGGCGTGGTTTCGTTCGCGGGAGCGAGGCCGGAAAGGGCCTGCAAATCATCCACGACGAGATTGGCGCTCGTGAGGCGGCCTTTGAACGCGAGGCTCTTCTGGTCGGCGCCGCGGCCGAAGCTGCCTTCGACGAGCAAGTCGGACTTCCGCCCGCCCGCGGTGACGGTGAGGGGAGCCTTGAGGCTGCCATCCCCGTTCTCCTTCAGCGCCGCGGTCAACGAAAGGTCGACGTCGCCGAGTTCGCGCGGCGCGGTGCGGGTCGCGAGCGCGCGGGCGGACACGACCGCCGAGGCGTTGAGATGCTTGTCCGCCGTGACATCGAAGGTGGCCGTCACGCGGCCGCGGCCCAGATTGGCCAGACCGGTGAGCGCAGGTTGCCGCAGCAGGGCGCCGGCGTCGGCCTCCAGTTTCCCCTTGGCCGACACGGCCGGAGGTTTGGCGGCGGTCTTGAGTTCCCCGGCGGCCTTGAGGTTGAGCAACGGGGTTTCGCCCTGCCGGATCTCGAGGGTGCCGATCTCATAGGAAAGCACGCCCTGCCGCAGCTGCGCCGCAAGCGCGGCGGTGAGATCGGCGCCCTGCACCAGCGGCTTGCCGTCGAGGCTCGCGGTCACTCCGCGCAGCACGAGCGGTTCGGTGATGCGCAGCGCCACATCCTCCTTGGAGCGTAACGTCACTTCGAGCGCGGTCCCCGCGAACTCCCCGGCGATTTTAGAACCCGCGACGTAGGGCTCGGCCCATGCGAGCGGCACCGCGCCCATGCGCACGCGGGCGGTTGGAGCGTCCGGTTTCTCCGAAGTGATCGCGCCGGACTTGGTCTCGGCGCGCAGGCCTTGCAGCAACTCCACCGCCGCAAGCAGCCGGTCGCCGTCGCGATTGATCACGGCCTTCGCTTGGGTGAGCTGGAGGGTATCGGCCTCATGCCGTCCGTCGGCCTGGAGGTCGACGGTCAGCGGGCCGGGATCAAAGGCGAGGAAGGGCTTCGCGAGCGTCACCAGTTTGGCCTGCAGTTTGGCGCCGAAGCGCGCGGTGGGTTTCGTGGCAAGGCCCGCGATATCCGCGCTCGCCTCGCCCGACATGCTGTCACCGGTGGTCATCGAGAGCTTCAGGTCGGCGAGCCGCGCGGTCAGCCGGGTCGGGGTGTAGTCGATGGCCGGGGCGACCGACAGGGTTATATTTTCGAGCAGCGCCTTTCCGGTCCCGTCGCGCACGGTCAGCCCGGCGAGCGTGAGCGGCGTGGTGGATCGCAGCCTCACGCGGCTGCCGTCGGGCTCGCCCTCGATCGCAAGGGAAACGGAAAGGGTCCCGCTTTCGATCCTCATCGGGGCGAGCGACGGCTGCGCCCAGGCAACCGGGACCGCCTCGAGTGTGAGCCGGGCCGCCTCGGCGCCCGGGTTCGGGAGCGATACTTGGCGATCCGTGAGCCGGTAGACCGCCTTCTGCAGCAGCTTGATACCGGCGAAGGTACGGCCGTTGGCGTCGGCCACGTCCACGGAGAACGCGCGGATTTCCGCGATCCCCTCGGCCACGGCGCCGTCGAAGCTGGATTTGACACCGATTGCGCCAATTGCCCCGAGGGCGGGCGAGAGTTTGCCGAGTTCGGCCACGCGAGCCTCGAGGTTGCCGTTCGCCGCGGCCGCGCCCGCCGCCGGCTTCACCGAGTACTTGCCGCTGCCCGAAGCCGCCACCTCGGGCAGACCGAAACCAGCCAGCAGCGCGGCAAGCTGTTCGCTGCGCAGGGCGATCTCCCAATTACCCGCCACTTCCCGCGCCGCGGCGGTGAAGCGCGCCTTGGTCGAGACCAATTGCTCGCTCTTGCCGTTTCTGAGCAATGAAAGGGCGGCCGTGTAATCCTCATCCCCGCCGGATCCGCGGGCGACGCGTCCGGTGAGCTTCACCGTGTCGGCGGGAATGCCCGCGCCCTTCGCGGCTGCTTCCGCCTCGAGGTCAGCGGCCTCGATGGCGCGCCCCGTGCCGATGGTCACGGTCAGCGTGCCGGAAGATTTCACGGCTGTGACGGTGGCATCCTTGCGCGCGTCGGCGTAGTCGATCTTCCACTCCAGCCGGCCCTTCGCGCCGGTCTTCAGGTCCTCGCCCCGGAGTTCAAAGCTGGTCCGCTGCCCGTCGGGCAGCAGGGCGTTTCCGGCGGCGGAAAGGCGCCGGACCCGCAGATCGACCGGCAGCTGGGCCGCCTTCAGCAAACCCTCGAATTCAGCGGGCTTTTCCCCGCCGGGCTTGGCGGTTGCGCCGGATTTCGCCGCGGCGCGCTGTTCCGTGCCGGCGGCTTTACCGGCGTCGCCGCGGCTGGAGCCTTGCGGGGCGGGTGACTTGCCCGGCGCGGCGGCCGGGGCGGACCGCAGATCGACGGCGATGCCCTTCACGTCGATCTCGTCGAAGTCGATCATTCCGCCGGAAAGATAAGCCCACGCGGAGTAGCGGGCGGAGACCTCGCCAACTTCGAGCGCGAGACCGGGTTGCTTCAGCTTAACCCCGCGGACCGTGGCGGAGGACAAACCCGCCGCGACCTCGCCGACCTCGAGATCGAGGCCGGGCTGGCCCGCGAGGGCCTTGCGCACGGCCCAGGTCTGGAAACCCGAGCTGAGCGCCACCGCGCCGGCGATGACGACCAGCGCGAGCAATGAACCGAGGGCTATGACGACGATCTTCGCGGCTTTCATGGATAAACTGACACCAGTCCTCCCAACCGGTTGCCCCGACAAGTGAAAATCCCGCCTCGTCCCGAGTTTCGCGGATTACCTGATCCATAAGTCTTGTTCCGCGCCGCCCGCTCCTGGGGCGCGGGCTGCGGATCCCTCCGTGGAGCCTACGTCACTTGCCCGCGGCGGGGCCCTGCCACGGGACGGTACCACCGCGCTGGATGTGCAGCGCGAGGCGGGACTGGAGCTCGCGCGCGACGCGCTGGTTCTGCGCGAACACGTTGGTCTTCTCCTGCGGGTCCTCGCGGAGGTTGTACAGTTCGAGCGGGGAATAGGGAGTGTTCTGCAGCAGCTTCCAGTCGCCGCGGACCAGCGCGTGGTAATCGCGCCCGCCGTACTGCGGACCGCCCTCGCGGCGCACGAAGTAGAGCTCGCGCTCGGCGGCCGGAGGTGGCGCCCCGCGCAGGATCGGCAACAGGCTGAACGCGTCGGTGTCCGCCGGGACCGGACGGCCGGCGCCATCGAGGCAGGTGGCGAAAAGGTCGAAGACCTGGCCGGCGTATGCGCTTTCCGTGCCGGGCTTGGCCACGCCGGGCCAGCGAACGATTAAGGGCACGCGCAGACCGCCGTCGTAGTGGCTCTGTTTTCCGTCGCGCCACGGTTCGTTGAGGTTGGCGTGTTGCAGTGATCCGCCGTTGTCCGAGCTGAACGCGACCATCGTGTTCCCTTCGAGGCCGGTCTCGCGAAGCGTCGCCAGGACGCGTCCGATGCCGTCGTCCATGTGCTCCACCAGCGCGACCGTGGCTGCGCGCGCGGCCGTCAGGCCCGGGTTCCGCTCCTTCACACGGGCGAGCCAGTCGGCGGGCGGCTCGATGGGGGAGTGAGGGGCGTTGTAGGCGAGATACAGGAAGAAGGGCTGGCGGTCCGCGGCACGCGCGCGGAGCTGGTCGCATGCCCAGTCCGTGAAGAGATCGGTGGCGTGGCCCTGTGGGGTGATCACGGCGCGGTCGCGCCGGAGGTAGTTGTTCCCGTGGCGCAGGTGTTTCGTGTAGCTGTCCATCATGTCGCCGAGGAAGCCGTGGAAAAAGTCGAAGCCGCGTTCGTTGGGCGTGTTCGGTGCCTCCAAGCCGAGATGCCATTTGCCGATCACCGAGGTGTGATAGCCGGCCGGCCGCAGAAGATCTCCCAGGGTGGGGATGCCCGGAGCGAGATAACCCCAGGAGTTGGCGGGAGCAGTCCGGATCACACCGGGCACTCCCACCCGGTCCGGAAATCGACCGGTGAGCAGGGCCGCGCGGGAGGGAGAGCACACGGTGCAGTTGGAGCGCATCGCGGTGAAGCGCATGCCCCCGGCCGCGAGGCGGTCGAGATGAGGTGTGCGCGAGTCCGCTTCCTTCCGGTATGAACCTAGATCGGCGTACCCGAGGTCGTCGGCGAGGATGATGATGAAGTTCGGCCGCTGGGCGGAGGCCGGCAGGCAGATGGCGGCGACGAGGGTGAACAGGATGGGTAGGCGCATGGCGGAATGACCGTTGATAAGCAGGGCAGAGGATGAGGCCGTCTCTCAGGCCGCGGGCTCGGGGAACTCCGCGATCCCGGGATGGGCGGCGTTGGCGGCGGCATACGGCAGGGCGCGGCGCACGGCGGAGTCAAGCGTGTCGCCCCGTTGGTACAGCGCGGCGAGCACGCAGGCGAACAGGACGTCGCCGGAGCCGGTCGGGGAGACCTCGGTGACCTGCGGCGGTGGGAAAGTGCGTTCGCCGTCGGCATCGCGGACGCGCACCGGGCCCGGGCCATCGGTCAAGATCCAGCGTGTCCGTTGCGGGGCGAATTCCGGGTGCGACGGTTCCGGCAGACCCGCGAGTTCCTGCGCGTTGATTTTCACGAGATCCGGCCCGAGCGTGACGAGATCGGCCAGCGGGGTCCCGTAGGTGTCGACCGCGAGGATGCCGCGGCGCACCCAGCGGGCGATCGTGTCCCGCAAAGGCTGGAGCGCGGGTGTAGCCCAGCCGGGCAGGCTGCCGCAAACGGCGAGCACGGTGCCGGCGGGCTGGGCTTCAAGGAAGGCCGCGCACGCGGCGGCCGCCGCCGCGTCGGGCGGGACATCGGGCCCGAGGAAGGTCGTCTCTGGACGGTTGGTGGTCCGCACCACGGTTCCGACGCGAGTCGATCCGCCCGTGCGGAACAGCCGGTGGTGGAAGCCGCGGGCTTGGAGCCAAGCCTCGCACTCGTCGCCGGTGGCGCCGCCGGCGAAGCCCAGCGCGACGTGGGGCGCGCCGAGGCGCCGGAGCATCCGCGCGACGTTGATGCCCTTGCCGCCGACCTGGAACGATTCCGTGCGCGCGCGCTGCGTGCGGCCGGGCTCCCAGGCCTCGAAGTCCAGGGTGCGCTCCGCGAGGAGGTTGCCGGTGAGCGTGAGGATCAGCGGGGCGGGATTCATCGCGGGTCGCGTTGAGCGCGGTAAAACACGTGGTTCACGAGGAAGCCGAGACCGAAGATGCCGCTGAGCGTGCGGATGTTGCGCATCGCGCCGAACACCATCGTGAGCGGACTGGCGCGCGGTTCGCGCACGCGCAACAGCAGCGCGCAGCCGAGGAGGGCGAGCGCGGGTTGGACGAGAAAGCACACGTGATGAACCGCGAACGGATCTGACCACCGCGCGAGCGCCCAGGTGAGGACAAAACCGCCGGTCACCGGAGCGACGGCCGCGAACAGCGAAGTGACGGCAAGGTTGAGCCCGATGGCGAGATTACGCGCCTCAAGGGGCAGCAGGCGCAGCAGCAGGGTGAACTGGCCGAGGATGAAGCCCGCCCCCGTCGCGCCTCCCCAGATCCACATCGCGTAGAGCAGGTTGCGGTTCTCGACCGTGAGGAAGCACCAGGCGAAGTTTTGCACCTGCCAGAGGATGAGCGAGACCGCCATCACGGGCCGGTTGCCGAAGCGGTCGAGCAGGTGGCCCCACGCCGGCAGGGAGAGCGCGCCGCTCAATTGCGCCAGTGTGGCGAGCAGGCCGACGTCGAACGCCGACAGTTCGAGCTGCTCGAACATGAACACATGGTAAAACGGGCCGAAGCAATTGGCGGCGAACGACCACACCGCGCCGAACGCGATGAAGACAAGCAGCGAGCGCGCCGCTAGCACCAGCCGCAGTTGGTCGCCAAGCGCGCTCGGCTCCGGAGGCGGGGCGCGCCGCGCGCGGGTCGGGCTGATCCATTGCCAGCGGAGCGAGAACACGCGCATGACGCACGCCCCGGCGATCAGCGCCTGGAAGACGGGGATCGCGTAGTCCCACTTCGCCAGCGACCAGCCGGCGACGAGCATGAAGACCAGCGTGGAGAACTGCAGTGTGCCGTTGCGGCGGCCGAAGTACTTCCCGCGGATGCGGTACGGCACCCATTCCTGGATCCAGGCGTTCCATGACACGCCCGCCACCGCGCCGAAGCAGCTGGTGACAAGGAACCAGACCGAGAGCCAGATTCCGGCCGCTCCCGCTTCGCCACGCGGGATAAACGGCAGCATCACACCAAGCACCGCCCAGCTGGCGAGGTGCAGCACCGCGGCGCCGACGCAGATCACCTTGGGCGGACGCCAGCGCGCGAGGAGCCCCGCGATGAAGATCTGGAGGAAGTTGCCGAGGAAAGGCAGCGCGCTGATCAGTCCGATGGTGGTCTTCGGCAGGTCGTAGGCCTTGGCGACCAGCGCGGTCATGAAGACGTTCACCGGCAGCGACATCGTCACGATGGGCATCGCCATCACTCCCTCCGCCGTGCACAGCCGCAGCGACCGCAGGAGGTCGGCTTTGTGCTGTTGGGCGTTGGCGCGCGAGGTGGCGGCGTTCACGCCGGCTTGGTGCGTCAACCGTGCTGGACCGGCAAGGGCAATTGGCCCGGACCGGTTGCGGAGTGCCGGGGCTGCACTGCAGGATTTGCCCTCGAGCCCGTCCACTTGCGTCGGCCTGAAAGTCTCTGGTTTGGAGCAACCACGGATGGACTCGGATTAACACGGATTCAGCCCGGCTCGGGTGTAGCCGCGGCTGCCAGTCGCGGATCATGAGGAGGGCCCGACGGCCGAAGGCGTTGCTGAATTGCCTCCGCGTTCTTGACCGCGTGTTTCACAGATAGCGCGGATAGGTCAGAGCGGCGTTCGGCGTTTTGGAAAGAACGGAGGGAGCGAGCGATTTTAAATAAAAAGGTCTGGAGGGTCGCGAAGGCGGTGGCGGGTATTCCGCGGGAACTGCGCGGTTCCGAAACTCGCGGCACGGTGCTCCGCTTGTCCCTGCCGGTAGTTTCACCCGCCTACCTCCAGCGCCGCGCCACGGTCGCGCAGGCGCGCTGGCTGCTGGGCAAGCACCTCGTATGGCGGCACGTCGAAGGCCGCAGGGAGGCGCGTGTCATCACCGAGACGGAGGCCTTCGACGGTGAGCGTGACCTCGCGTGTCACGCCCGCGTTGGCCGTACCTCCCGAACTGAGGTCATGTATGCGGCTGGGGGAGTGTGGTACGTCTACCTGTGCTATGGCGTGCACGAGATGTTGAACCTCGTGGTCGGCCCGGCCGACTGGCCTGCGGCGTTGCTGAAAGACTCCGCGGTTTCGGGGGCGTTTCCGGTCCGGGGTGGGGGACTCGGGCCCTCGGCATCGGACGCCATCTGAATCGCGCGGCCGCGTGCGACCCACGCTCCGGGAGGTGGATTGAGGACCGGGGCGTTCGAGTTGCACCGCCAACCATCGTGGCGGGACGGCGCGTGGACGTTAAGTTCGCCGGACTGGTTTGGGCGGCGAAGCCGTGGCGCTTCAGGCCGAACTCTGGTCTGCGAGGTGGGCCTGCGCAGCCGCTAGGACGAATTCGGGGCTGAGCGCCGAAAGGTCGGCGCCGGCTTGCAGCACGCGCACCAACGGCGAAGGCGGGGCCCAGGTCGCGGGCTCGGTGGGTCCAAACAGCAGCAGGCACCGGGCGCCGCAACCGGCCGCGAGGTGGCTGATGCCGGAGTCATGTCCGAGAAACAGCCGGCAGTTGGCCAGCTCCGCGACGATTTGCTCGAGGTTTTTCCCTCTGAGGGTGGTGAAGCCCGCGGTCGCGTTTCCAGCGGCGTCCCAGTAGGGGACCTCGGCTTCACCGAGAATGAAAACCGATCGAACCGGGAGTTCGCGGGCGACGCGGAGCCAGTTCGCCAGCGGCCAGTTCTTCCGCGCCGAGCCGCTGCCGGGGTGAATGAAAATGGTGGAATGTTCCCGCGAGGCATTCGCCGCGGTGGCGATCGGGTACAGGAGCGGTCCGGGGTGCAGGCTCAGCGGGGCGAGAGCGGATTGAAAATGAGCGGCCGCTGGATCGCTCCCGGGCGGGGGCAGCGCCGGCGCCTCCACGAAGACCTGTCCTTTGCGTACGGGAAAATGCCGCCGCAGCGCGCCGTCCGGGTCAGGCCAGAAGTTCACCACGAGGTCGAAGGCGGCTAGCCACGCGCCTAGCGACGCCGGTAAAGGGTCCGTTCCGTGCAAAGCCGCCCAGCGACCTTCATGCTGCGAAAAAAGCTCCGCGATCAAGCCCCGGTTGAGCGCGAGTTGCCCCGCGGTCGCGTTCCCCACGAGGGTGATGCGCGCCCCTGGCCAGCGTTCGCGCAGGCGCGCGAGCGCGGGCAGCGTCACGACTAGGTCGCCGAGCGCGCCTCCTCTAAGGACGAGAATCTTGCGCCTGGTCGGCGAGGTTGGGTTGGCGCCCAAAACGGGTGGGACTGACCGGAACATGGAACGAGGCAGGTTGGGTCCCGAACGACGGACTGACCAGCGCGCAACCGCGTCCTCGGTACGCCGTTCAAGCTGGGGTGGCCGGCGCCCCGAAGGAACCGACGGCGAGTCGGCGACAGGTGGCCAGGGTGTCGATGTCGGCGGGCGTTTTGTCGATCCGGATGCGGGCGATGCGGGGGAAACGCAGCGCGAATCCGCTGTCGTGGCGGTCGCTCGGCTGGATCGAGTCGAAGGCGATCTCGAGGACGACATCCGGCACCACGATCCGGCGGCGTCCATTTTCCTCGAGCGTACGCTCAAGGAAATGGGCGGTTAGCCGCGCGATCTCATCGTCGGTGAGTCCAGAGTACGCCTTGCCCACGGTGAGTAGGCGTCCGGTGGCGTCGTCGCGGATCGCAAAGGTGTAATCGCTGAGCACGTCGCGCCGGCGACCGTGGCCGAACTCCACCGCGACGACCACCACGTCGAGGGTAGCGGCCGCCTTCTTCAGTTTCAGCCAGGCGAGTCCGCGTCTCCCCGGCGTGTAGGGGGTGGTGGGATCCTTGGCCATCAGGCCCTCGTTGCCACGCGCCTTGGCGGCAAGGAACGCGGCCTCGATTTCCACGGCGTCGGCGGCTTCGCGGCGCGGTGCGACCGTGAGGGAAACCGTGGGGCCACGGCGCGCGAGCGAATCGAGGGCGGCGCGGCGTTCCCGCAGCGGATTTCCAAGAAGGGAAACACCGTCGAGCCAAAGGAGATCGTAGGCGCAGAACGAGACCGGCACTTCCGCGCCAAGGAAGAAGTCGTCGCCCTTGCGCCCAAGGCGGCGCTGCAGTTCGGCGAAGGGCAGCGCCCGGTCATCTCGCCAAGCGAGGAGTTCGCCGTCGAGGATCACGTCGGCGGCCAGATCCGCGATGGTCTGTGCGAGTTCGGGAAACTGCGCCGTGATCCGATTCAGGTCGCGTGAGTAGAGCTCCACGCGTGCGCCCTGCTTGTGCACCTGGCAGCGGATCCCGTCGTATTTCTCCTCGAGCCAGACTGGTGCGCCAAGGCGCGCGAGGATCGCTTCGGCCGTCGGTTCGGGACTCGCGAGCATGAACTGCAGGGGGTGGAAGACCTTGAGCTGGATTTCCGGCAATCGGCCGGTCCGGGCGGCGCGCGTCACCGCCGCGAGGTCCCCGCACAGCATGTTCGCCTCACGCACCGATTCAGGCGTGCATCCGGTCGCGAGCGCGATCGCCTCCTCGATCAGGCCGTCCTTCAGGCCGATGCGCAGGTCGCCGGTGACAAGCTTCACGAGGTATTTCGCCTCCCCGGGCTCTAGGCGCCGGAGCAGGGCGGCGGTCCGCTCGAGTTTGCCCGAGGGCGCCCGTTCCTCGGCCACCGCGGCGAGAAAGGCCGCCAGGTCTCCGAGGGAGACGGGCGCGCCGTGCGCCTGGCGGCCGGCGAACATCGCGGCGGTGGCGTCGCCCGCGTCGGGAAAACGCCGGAACTGCGCCCGGTATTCCGCCTCACCAAGACCGGCGGCTTCGAGCACCGCGCGCTTCAGGAGAGCCCAGCCCAGTCCGAGCTTGCGGCCGTCGCTCTGCGGGAAAGGGCGCGCGCTGAAGAACACCGCGGCGTCCCCCGCCGCGTCCCCCGGCAGCGCGGCCAGATAACCGGCGAGCAGCTCCACCTTCCTCGTACGCTGCGCGGCCGCGTGGATCGCGTCGGCGGTCCCGGTGAGCCGGCTCAGGGCTTCCGGGGTCGCGGCGACGGCTTTCTCCGAAGCCGCGGGTGCCGGCGAAGGGGCTGTGTCCCGGGGCGCGGTGGACGGTCGTGTGATATTCAGTTCCAGCTGGTTTTCCTCGCCGATCGCCCAGGACTCGATGCCGCGCTCGCGCAGGGTCGCGGCAAACTCCCGAGCGAAGCCGTGGAGCGTGAGCACGCGACGTGGGTTGACCGCTTCCACAAAGCGCAACAGGTCGGGAAAGTCGGCGTGGTCGGAGAGCGGAAAGGCCGCGTCGCATTGGTACCGGAAGGTGGCGTTGGGATCCATCGCCCAGCCGGTGATCGCCGCGGTGCGCCGGCGGGGGATTTTCCGGAGGAAAGCGGACGCCCTCGACTGCGGCGGGCAGATCACGACGTGACCCGGCGTCTCCGCGGCGTCGAAAGCGCGGTGCGGTGGGAGCGCGACCCCCAGTTCTTCGTAGATGCGGGTGAGGCGGAGTGTTTGCGGGTGGAGCATCACGGGCAGCCGGGCCTCCGCGAGGCCGCAAAGCAGCTCCTGGCTTTTGCCCAGGCTGTAGCCGAAAAGCACCGGCACATCGCCGTCGGCCAAGGATGCGTGGCAAAACGCGGCGACATCCGCGAGCACCCGCTCCGTCGGCGGAAACACGTACTGCGGGCGGCCGAAGGTGGTCTCCATGATGACCGTGTCGGCGTGCGGCGTCGTGCAATTCTCGGCCGAGCGGCCCGGTCGAAGTTTGAAATCGCCGGTGTAAAGGAGCGAGCCGAGCCGCTCGTGCTCGAGCAGGCACTGGGCGGAGCCGTGGATGTGGCCCGCGGGATGGAGCGTGACTGTGGTCGACGGATCCAGGCGCTCCGTCTGGCCGAACGGCAGCACGTGCTCGACGCGTTGTGCGGGCAGCCGTGCCTGCATGAGACGCGATGTGCCGGCCGAGCAGAGGACCTCGCCGTGCGCGGCGAGATGGTCGAAGTGCGCGTGAGAGACGAAAGAACGCGGCCGCGCGTGGTGGGCGTCGAGCCACCAGCCGACCTCGGGCAACCAGACACCTGAGTTGAACTCAACCTGCCATGACATCCGGCGACTGTTGCGCGCCGTGCCCACGGCTCAAGCGGTGCCACGCGAAAATCGGGGGCTGCGCGCCGAATTGAAGGCAGGCCTCAGTCCGCCACCGCCCCGGGCCCAACGGAAACTCCTCCTCGGACCCCGCATCGTCGGCCATCCGCCCTCGAACCTCCGCAACGTAGTGCTCCCCCGCCGCTTAAACGTTCAACGCCCTGACCCCATCGGCATCCCTCCAAAGGGGTCAGGGCGTTGAACGTTTAAGCACCGAAATTTGACCATGTGAGCGACCGCGGAACGGAAGGCTCTTTGCGAATATGTACAGAATAATAATGATCAGGCTCTTGCGATTTAATGCAGCGTCCCGATTCGGTAATCCCGCCTCGGGTCGGCCCGGTGAGAGGGTCAGGGCGTTGAGCGTTTTTTGGGGAAATTAGCCTCGGCCAAACGCTCAACGCCCTGACCCCTTAGGGATGGGTACACGCCCAAAGACCTGACGGCGGCTCTCTTGGAGCAAAGCGATGGTTTTGATACTCCGGAATCCGGGACTATCGGAACGGGGACAGCAGGGCGGCGAAGGTGATCAGGAGGACAACGCCGGTCAGCCACCAGAGCCAGTGCAGGCCTGCGGGGCCGGAGGGGCGATTGTTCTGGGACCCGGGTTCTTCAGGATCGGTATCCGGCAGGTCTAATCCGTCGTAAACCGAGGTCTCGCGCCAGCCGGTGCGTTCGTCGGCGCCGCACTCCGGGCAGGCGTGCGCACGCGGTGGGATTTCGGTGCCGCAATTGGCGCATTCGGAGGGCGGGGCGCTCCGGTCAGGCATTGTGGGCGGGTAAATACTTACGTTTCCCGAGCCGCCACGCCGTGACCACGAAGGCGGTTAGAGGAATCGCAAGGAGCATACCGAGAACGCCGCCGAGGGCCGTGCCCCAGAAGAAAACGGCCACAATGATCGTCACCGGGTGCAGTCCGGTTTGGCGTCCCATGATCCTGGGGGTGAGGAACCAGGCCTCGAAGCCTTGCACGGCCACCTTTACCCCGAGCACCAACGCCACGAGTTGCCAACCTCCCTCCGGTTGGAAGAACGCCAGCGGCAGCGCGAAACCGAGCCCCACGATCGTGCCGAGATAGGGGATGATGTTCAGGATCCCAAGCGCGAGGCCGACGAATAGGCCAAACTTCAGCCCGATCAGCGAAAAGCCCGCGGCGAGCAGCACCCCCATGCAGAGCCCAATGAGCAGTTGCCCGCGGAAAAACGCCTCGACGATACCGATGAACTCGTCGACCAGGAACACGACGTCCTCCCGCACTGACGGACGCAGGAAGGTGAGTTGCCCCGCCAGCCCGCGCGTCGGATGGTCGCGGGCAAGTAGGAAGAAGAAGAGGTAAACCGGCACGAGGGCGAGGTGGGTGACGAACGCGGCGGTACCCGCCAGGGCCTGCAGTGCCGCCCGCATGGACGGCACGGCTTGCGCCACGAGGGCCTTGGCCTCCGGCGCCGCGCCCTCCGCGATCTGGCGCACCGCCGGCCGCGCGAGTTGTTCCTGCAGCAGCGTCATCCATACTGGGTAACGTTCCCCGGTGAACTCCACCGCCCGATGCCACAACGTGGGAAGGTAGGCCACGAGGTCGATCAGCTGGGTGACCAGCGGTGGAGTGAGCACGAAAAAGACCGCTCCGGCCGCGAGGGTGAACAAGCCGTAGAGCACCACGACCGCCGTGAGACGCCGTCCGCGCAGACGGTGTTCGAGGCCTGAGACCACCGGCCGCAGGATCAGCGCGAGGACTCCGGCGGCGGCGAGCGGCCAGAGCACGTGCGAGAAGTGCGCCAGCAGCCGGCCGAGAACATGAAAGGCGGCGACCAAGGCGGCCGCCCCGGCCAGTAGTGCCAGCACGGTGAGCGAGCTGCCGATCAGCCGGCGTTGTCCGGGGGTCAGCAGCGAAGGCGGTGTTTCCTCAGGCACGGAATTGGGGAGGGCTGGTTTTCAGTGACTCGACCGGTTGGCGGCGCGACGCCCTGAAAGCAAACGCCCCGCGCGGAAGCCGCGACGGGGCGTGGCCGGGGCGCTGGACAGAGGGCTCACTTACCAGGGGCGGGCCGGGTCGGCGAGCTCAACGGCGGGGCCGGCGGAGCGGCCGGTGCGGCCGGAGCAGCCGGATTGGCGGACGCGGCCTGCGGGGCGGCGGCTTGGATCTGCTGCAGGCGCTTGTCGATCTCGGCCATCTTCGCGACGAGCTGCTCCTCGACCTTCTTGCGGTCGGAGCTGGTGACGATGCTCAGGCTGGCGGCGTCTTTGACGACGTTGGCGGGCAGGGAAAGCAGGCGGGTGATGATGCCCTGGTCTTTGAAGGAGCTGAGGTAGAGCGCCGTGATCTCGTGGGATAGCTTGAGGGCGTCCTGCGCGACCGCCTGGGTCTGCTGGAGGTTGTTGTTGAGCTGTTGGTTTCTGGCCAGCTCGGCGGTGAGGACGTTGCCGATCTGGTCGGAGATGCGCTGGCTGTACTGGGTTACGGACTCGCGGGTAAGGTTCTGGTCGCGAGCCATCTCGGCCAGGATGGGTTGGATGCGCTCGGCCATGCGGCCGGACACCTTGTCGACCTGCTCGGTCTGCTGGCGCTCGGCCTCTTCGGCGGATTTTGGCAGCGGGTTGAACGGCATCACCTTCTTGGCGATCGCCTCGGCGAGGGCGTTCATCCGCTCCGTATTCAGTTTTTGGAGCTCTTCATCGGTGCGGAACATGTCGGCCTCGCGCTTCGCGATGGCGTCGCGCAGCAGCTTGTTCGTGGACTCGATCTGCTTGCGGTTCTCCTCTGACGCCGCCTTCAGCGCGTCGTTGGCCTCGCGGAGCGGGGCGAGCTCGGTTTGCTGGCGGGCGGCCATCTGCGTGACGGTCTGTTGGTGGAGCCAGAAGGCGCCGCCTATGACCAGCAGGGCGGTGAGGAGCACGGCCGGGAGTTGTTCGGTGAATTTCTGCCACATGGTGGGAGGTGGTGTTGGTGGTTGGTGGATGCGCGGAAGCTAGGGGGGTGGCGTTGGCGGACGCAACGCCGGCCTGCGCCGGTTTTGCGGTTGTTTCGGAGAAAGTCGGACGCACGGTGGCGACGTGAGCCTGAACCGCTGCGAGCAACGCCTCTTCGACTACCTGCAAGCCCAGCGGGATGAACGACAGCATTGGCAGCAAAAAGTGCGGTCGGCCCTGAAGGATTTTCCGGACGAGCATGCCGCCTCCTTGCGCCTGGAGGCGGATCTCTGGCGCTACTATCTGGAACGGAGTGCGGTGGCGGCACCGTTCAAGCAGGCGGCGGTCCACGAGGGCTTGGGTCGCACGAGCATGCGAAATCTAGCCGAGTTGCTTCTACGCCTCTGGACGGAGCCGCGTCTGAAGCCGAAGTCGAAGCCTCCGGACGGAGATATCGGAGGGGACCTTTTTCTTAAGTAGCTACTGGGTAGTTTTTTAAACTATATCTGGTGTAGCCGCGGCTGATGCCTCGGACGCTTCGTTCAGGTTGTTCGTTCGCCTCTTTTTTCCGCTGCAGTCGCCCATGCCGCCCGAAAAATCTCCAAAAAAGTGGGTGGGCCACTGGAACTTTCCGGCGCCTGTGGTTTCTTAGTACATACAGAATTTCTCCTCCGCTTAGCGGTGGAGAATTGGGGTAAGTAAGAAAGCAATGGGCGGACCGCTTAGGGGTAGGCGGTCCGCCCTCTTTTTTCCGGTTTGAAAAAAGTCCCTCCAACCTGGCTCAGGCGGAGGCTTTGGCCTCGTGGAAATCCCGGGGTGTTCCCGTCGGCGTCACGTACCCCGCGCGCACCGTGAAGTCCCCGAAATGCTCCCCCGGGTTCCGCTCGGCGGCGTAACGTTGGATGATCGGTCGCAGGAGTCCCGCGATCTCGGAGTCGACCACGTTGGCGCGATAGAGGGTGTTGAGCCGCGAGCCGTCGAAAGCCGCTCCGAGGTAGAGGTTGTACTTGCCCGGGGATTTCCCGACCAGGCCGATCTCCGAGAGGAAGGGACGACCGCAGCCGTTGGGGCAACCGGTGACGCGGAGGGTGACGGCATCCCTCGCGAGGCCCGCCGCGGCGAACTCGCGCTCCAGCTCGGCGACGATTTCGGGCAGGTAGCGTTCGCTTTCGGCGAGGGCGAGGCCGCAGGTCGGCAACGCCACGCAGGAGAGGGCGTTGAGCTTCAGGCCAGAGGCCTCGTTCGCGGTGTCGAGCCGGTGACGGCGGAGGAGCGCATCGATGCGCGGACGGTCGCCGGGCGAAACGTTCGCGATGATGAGGTTCTGGTTCGCGGTGAGGCGGAAGTCGCCTTGGTGCACGAGGGCGATTTCGCGGAGGGCGGAGCGCAGCGAGTAGCCCGGTTCGTCCTTCACGCGTCCGCTTTGGATGAAGAGCGTGAAATGGGAGCGGCCGTCGTGGCTCTCCGTCCATCCGTAGCGGTCGCCATTGGAGGTGAACGCGAACGGCCGGGGCTCGCCGAGGGCAAAGCCGAGGCGTTTCTCCACCTCGCCTCGAAACCAGGCCACACCGCGGTCGGCGATCGTGTACTTGAGGCGGGCGTGCTTGCGATCGGTGCGGTCACCGAAGTCTCGCTGCACGGTGACGACCTGCTCAGCCACGGCGACCGCTTGGTCCGGCGTGCAGAAGCCGAGCACGTCCCCGATCCGCGGGTAGGTCTCGATCTGATTGTGCGACATGCCGAGGCCGCCGCCGACGGTGACGTTGAAGCCGGCGAGACGTCCGGCGGCGTCGGTCACCGCGATGTAGCCGAGGTCCTGCGAGAAGACGTCGACGTCGTTGCTCGGCGGCACCGCGATGCCGATCTTGAATTTCCGCGGCAGGTAGGTGGCTCCGTAGATCGGTTCCGACTCCGGCTCGCCGCCGCCCACGATTTCCTCGCCGACCCACAGCTCGTGGTAGGCGCGGGAGCGGGGCAGGAGGCGCTCGCTGATCGCACGCGCGGTGGCGTAGACCTCGGCGTGCAGGGCCGACTGCGCTGGGTTGGGGTTGCACATCACGTTGCGGTTCACGTCCCCGCACGCGGCGATGGTGTCGAGGAGCGCGCGGTTGATGCCGTTGATCGTCCGCCAGAGGTCGCCCTTCAGGACGCCGTGGAACTGGAAGGCCTGCCGGGTGGTGAGCTTGAGCGTGCGGTTGGCGTAGGTGTCGGCGAGGGCATCGAGCGCCAGCCATTGCCCCGGGCTGCAGACGCCGCCCGGGACGCGGACGCGGGCCATGAACGAAAAGGCCTTCTCCTTGCCCTCGCGGCGGCGCTCGTTGCGCAGGTCGCGGTCGTCCTGGGCGTAAATGCCGTGGAATTTGGTGAGTTGCGCGCTCTCCTCCGTGATGCCGCCGGTGCTGTGGTCGGCGAGGTCGCGCAGGATGTTTCCGCGCAGGAAATCGCTGGAGGCCTTGAGGTGCTCGTTCTTGTGGGGCGGCTTGGCGGTGGAGGATTCGAATGACATGAAATAGAAGAATCAGTCGGTGGCGGAGGAGAGCGACCGCCGGATGGCGGCGGAAAGAATCGCGGTCACTTTGGGGTGGTCGCCCACCAGCGCGGTGCGGTGGCAACGGGCCGGCGAGGAACGACAGATCTCCTCGATGTCGCCGCCGGGGCCCGCGTGGCGTCCCGGGGATAGAAACAGTTGCGCCACGATGACGTCGCGGTCGGCGAAACCCGGGTTCGCGAGCAGATGCTCGAGCAGGGGAGGGTGCTCGCCCTCCATCGAACAGGGATGGACGGACCGGCGCAGAAGAGCCGCCGCATCGGCGGCCACCCGATCCCGGAGTCCGGCCGAAGACGAGGAGGGCCCGCCGTGATCCACGAGCACGATCGGTGCATCGGAAGCGGTGGCGGGGGAGGTTTGGCGCACGCGATCGGCGATGATCGATGCCAGCGCGCCGCTCTCGGCGAGGCCTGGGGTGAAATTGAGGTCGAATCCCCCTGACTCCGCCTGCAGCAACTCCAGATCCCGCCGCAGCGCGGATCCGATCGCTCCCTGCGGGCTGATGAAGAAAGGAACGAAGAGGAAGGAATGCGCGCCGTCGTCCACGTGGCGGCGGACGAACGGAGTGAGGGTCTCGCCGGGACGGTCCCCGAGGGCGGCGGCCGGCACGCGGTCGCTGTGTTTCCAGGAGACCGGATGGATGTTCACGCCGGTTTGATCTGAAAGCGCGAGTGCAAGCGCGCGGAGCCGCAGGTGGGCCGCAGCCTCCAGCGAACCATTGTCGATCAGCGCGATGATCATCAGGACAGAACCGGCAGGTCGCGTTCGACGGCTTGCGCGGTGAGAGACGCCAGCCGGGCCGGGGTGCGGACCGCTTCGCCGATGATCACGATGGCGGGTGCACCGAACCCCGCGCGTTCCGATTCCAGCGCGAGACGGCCGGCGGTGGAGACGAATTGGGTTTGGCGCGGGGTGGTGGCGTTTTGGATGACGGCGGCTGGTGTATCCCCGGAAAGGCCTCCCGCCTGAAGGCGGCGCAGGATCGTTTCGAGGTTCTTCATTCCCATGTAGACGCACAGTGTCGCCCCGAGACGGCCGAAGTCCTCCCAGCGGATCGCGCCCTCCGTTTTCGTCGGGTCCTCATGGCCGGTGAGAAAGACCACCGCGGAGGCGACCCCCCGCTGGGTCAGGGGAGTGAGGGTTGCCGCGGCCGCGGCGAGACCGGCGGTGACGCCCGGCACGACTTCAAACCCGATACCGGCCTCGGCGAGCGCCTCCGCCTCCTCGCCGCCACGGCCGAAAATGAACGGATCGCCGCCCTTCAGGCGTACCACGTCGTTGCCGGCCAGCGCCTCGGTGATCAGGAGGGACTCGATCTCCCGTTGGGGGCTGCAAAAACCGCCTCCCTGCTTTCCAACGTAGACACGTCGAACTGAAGCTGGCGCGAGATCGAGTATCTCGGGCGAGACCAAGTGATCGTGGGCGATTACCGTCGCTGACTGAATCAGCCGCACGGCGCGAATCGTCAGCAAGTCGGCTGCTCCGGGGCCCGCCCCCACGAGAAATATACGACCAATCCGGCCGTTTGAAGGCGTGAGCGGGCGAATAATTAAACCAGGACGGATATTCTCTGAGTCTTTGGTAAACGGTACTTTGAAATTCATAAAAAGTAAAAAACTAAAGAACTAAAATATCTTGCGCCGGGCGGTGCTGGTACCTGAAATTAAATCTTCAGTAATGATTGCATGATTTGTCAGGATTCCCGCTAAAGCCTCAACAACAAATTTCGCAGCCGATCGTCTTTCATGTCCCAGTGCGCCGATTTCCAGCCGCCTCCAACTTCATTGCCTGTCCCCACTCCGGCCGAACTTCAGGTTCTGAACTTCCAACTCCATAGCCTGTCCCCGACGGAGATCGTGGGTTGGGCGCTGCGTCGGGCCGGTGCCCGGGCGATCGTTTCGACCAATTTCCGCCCTTACGAGGCGGCCCTGCTCCACGTGGTGGTCCGGGAAAAGCCCGATATCCCCGTTTTGTGGGTCGATCATGGTTACAACCGCCCCGCCACCTACCGCCACGCGGAGGACTTGCGGCAAAAGCTAGGCCTGAACCTGAAGTCCTACCTGCCGCGCCACACCGCGGCCCACCGCGACGCGATCGAGGGTCCGGTGCCGTCGACCGACGACGAGGGGGCGCTCCGCCGGTTCAGTGCCCGCATGAAGATTGAGCCTTTTCAACGCGGCATGCGTGAACTCGCCCCCACGGTCTGGTTCACCGCGCTCCGTCGTGTGCAGAACCCGGGCCGCGCGGGTCTCGACGTCGTCTCCCACGACCTCAACTTCGGCACCCTCAAGGTCAGCCCGTTCTTCCATGCGAGCGACGCGGAGATGGACGCCTATCTCGCCGCGCACGACCTGCCGAACGAGTGGGATTACTTCGACCCCGCGAAGGCCGACGAGAAACGGGAATGCGGTTTGCACGCCGCCTGGGGTGCCAGAGCGGTTCCGGTCTGAGCGGTTGGTGATGATTTCCATGCCGAGCTACCACCTCGACCACCTGCAACACCTCGAGACCGAGGCCATCCACATCCTGCGCGAGGTCGCCGGGGAGTTTGAGCGTCCCGCGCTGCTTTTCTCGGGTGGCAAGGACTCGATCTGCCTGCTGCGCCTCGCGGAGAAGGCCTTCCGTCCCTCCGAGTTGCCGCTGCCGCTGCTCAACGTCGACACCGGGCATCATTTTCCGGAACTGAACGAGTTCCGTGACCGGCGGGCCGCGCAGCTCTGCGCCCGGCTGATCGTACGCACAGTGGAGGACGCGATCGCGCGCGGGATCGCCCTGCCCGCGCCCGGCGAGGTGAGCCGCAACCGCCTGCAGATCCCCGCGCTCCTCGCCGCGATCGAGGAGTTCCGTTTCGACTGCTGCATCGGCGGAGCGCGCCGCGACGAGGAGAAGGCCCGCGCGAAGGAGCGCTTCTTCAGTTTCCGCGACGCGTTCGGCCAATGGGACCCGAAGAACCAGCGGCCGGAGATCTGGAATCTCTACAACGCGCGCCTCAACCCCGCGGAGAACATGCGGGTGTTCCCGTTGAGCAATTGGACGGAGCTCGACGTGTGGGAGTACATCCGCCGCGAGCGCCTCGAGGTTCCCTCCATCTACTTCAGCCATGCACGGCGCTGCGTGCGGCGCGGCGGGCAGTGGCTGCCGGTCAACGATCTTGTGCCGCCGCGCCCCGCCGAGGAGGTCCGGGATCTGGTCGTGCGGGTGCGGACGATCGGGGACATCATCAGCACCGGGTGCGTCGAGTCGCGCGCCGCGACCGTCGACGACATCATCGCCGAGATCGCCGCCGCGCGTGTGACCGAGCGCGGTTCCCGGGCCGACGACCGCGCCTCCGAGGCCGCGATGGAGGACCGGAAGAAGGCCGGTTATTTCTGAGCCCGCGCGCGTTTCCACCGTGGACACCCAAAAAAATCCCGCGCCCGTCACCGCACGGCCGCCACCGGTCGACATCCTGCGCTTCAACACGTGCGGCAGCGTCGACGACGGAAAATCCACCCTCATCGGCCGTCTCCTGTACGACTCCAAGTCGCTCATGGAGGATCAGATCGAGGCGCTGGAGCGGTCCGCCGACCTCACCGGCGGCGGAGGTATCAACCTCGCCAACCTCACCGACGGCCTACGCGCGGAGCGCGAGCAAGGCATCACGATCGATGTGGCCTACCGCTACTTCGCGACGCCGCGGCGCAAGTTCATCATCGCCGACACCCCGGGCCACGTGCAGTACACGCGCAACATGGTCACGGGCGCCTCGACGGCGAACCTCTCCATCGTGCTGGTCGACGCCCGCGCCGGCGTCATCGAGCAAAGCCGCCGTCACACGGCGATCGCCGCGCTTCTGCGCATCCCGCACCTCGTGGTGGCCGTGAACAAGATGGATCTCGTCGGCTGGAGCGAGGAGCGCTTCCGCGAAATTCGCGCGCAGTTCGAGGAGTTTCTTCCTCGTCTCGGCATCCAGGACGTCACCTTTATCCCGATGAGTGCCCTCAACGGGGACAACGTCGTCGATGCATCGCCGCACACCCCTTGGTACCGCGGCCCCACCCTGCTCGGTCACCTTGAGACGGTGCACGTGGCGAGCGACTGGAACCTCGGCGGCCTGCGACTGCCGGTGCAGTGGGTCAACCGTCCCAACCGTCCCCGCGACGCCGCGTGGCACGATTTCCGCGGTTACAGTGGTCAGATCGCCGGCGGGGTTTTGCATCGCGGGCAAGAGGTCGTGACGCTGCCCTCCGGTGTTATCACGAGGGTGAAGGAGATCTGGACCTACGACGGCTCCGTCGAGGAGGCCTTCTGCCCGCAGTCGGTCACGGTGGTGCTGGAACACGATGTCGATCTCGGCCGCGGTGGCATGGTGGTCGGCCGTGACCAGCCGCCGGGCGCCGGTTGCGACCTCACCGCTCGCGTGTGCTGGATGCACCCGCGGGTGCTGCAGGCCGGTCGGAGGTTTCTGCTCAAGCACACTGCTCAAACTGTGCCGGTGGTCGTGCCCGAGCTGTTGAGCCGCCTAGATCTCGCGACTTTGGAACCGGCCTCGGCGCCGTCCGCGCTCGCGATGAACGACATCGGCGAGATCCGGCTGCGTACCGCGCAGCCGCTGTTCTTCGACGCCTATACCCGCAACCGCCTCACCGGTTCGTTCATCCTGATCGAGCCGGGTACCAACGCCACGGTCGCCGCCGGGCTGTGCGGCGAGCCGCGGGAGTTTGTTCGACCTGAGGGCGCCGAGTATGCCATCTGATCCGCGGTGAAGGTATCCGTACAGGTCGACTACGCTTGCCGGGTGATGGCGGAGTTGTCGCGCCTGCACGGGAGCGGCGAGCTGGCGCGCATCGAGCACCTCGCCGAGATCGAGGCGGTCCCCGCCAATTTTCTCGGTCAGATCCTGCTCAAGCTGCGCAACCACGGACTGATCCGCAGCCGGCGGGGTAGCCGCGGCGGCTACACCCTCGCCCGGCCGCCGGAGGAGATCTCCGTCCTGGATGTGCTCATCGCGGTCGACGGGCATTGCCTCCAGCTCAGCGGCAACCACTCCGGCCGGAGCGGGCGCCGTATGCGGCAGGTTTGGACGGAAATCGCCGCGGATATCGAGGCGAAGGCGCGCGCGGTCACGTTTGACCAGATCGCGTCCCGCGAGCCCGACACGATGTACTACATCTGAGCGGGGCTGCCGGCCGGATCGCGCCGCAGCCAGCCGTCGCTCAGCACCCGGCACCGCAGTCCACCTCGTGAGCGCAGCCAGGCCTCGGCACCCGGGCCGAGGGCGTCGTTCATCCAATAACAGGGCCGGCATTCCTCGACCCCTTCGAACTCCACGCCCTGCAGCGTGAAACGCCGGCCGATCCAGTTGTTCAGTTCCGCGCCGGCGGTGATGACATTGCGACGGAGCGCCCCCGGGGAGGCGTCGCGCAGGCCCAGCTCACGCCGGAGATCCTCGAGCGTTTCCTCGGCGAAGAACGTCACCTGCCCGCGATAATCGGGCCGGTAGCCGAAAAAGCGGTCTCCGCGCAGTCCGCGGCCCGCCACGCATTCCACGGAGTCGGCCTCGACCGTTGGGTGGTTGCCCGCGGGCTTGCCGTGTCGGCCGAAGAAATTGTGCCCCGGGGAAATGAAGATGCGCCGCACCTTCCAGCCGGTCGCGTCGGGGTGGCTCATAGGCCGCAGTCGTGCGGATGCTCCGGTCCGGGGCCGCGGCCCACCAGCGAGTCGTCCGCCGCGCGCGACCTCACCACGAGGTTGTCACCCTTGAAGTAGGCCACCGAGCGCTCCGGGACCGATCGCATCAGCCACACGTTGGATCCGATGATGGAGTGGCCTCCGACGCGGGTGTCGCCGCCGAGGATCGTCGCGTGGGCGTAAATGGTGACGTGATCGCCGATGTCGGGGTGGCGTTTCACGCCCTTCACCGGGTTTCCCGCGGGATCGAGGTCGAAGGACTTCGCGCCGAGCGTGACGCCCTGGTAGAGTTTCACGTGGGAGCCGACGGTGGCGGTCTCGCCGATGACGACGCCGGTCGCATGGTCGATGAAGAAATGGGTTCCCAGCCGGGCACCGGGGTGGATGTCGCAACCAGTGCGCTCGTGACCGTACTCGGTGAGCATGCGTGGCAGGAGGGGCACACCGAGGTGGTAGAGCACATGGGCGAGCCGCTGGAGCGAGATCACCAGCACGCACGGGTAGGCGAGGATGATCTCCTCCACGCTGCGCGCCGCGGGATCGCCGGCGTAGGCGGCGTCGACGTCGGTCTTCGCCAGCGCGCGCACGCCCGGGAACTGACGGAGGAAAGCGGTCGTCACCTCGCGGGCCCGGCTCGGGGCGTCCGCGGTCCGGGCAAACCGCAGGCACTTCTCGACCTCCGCGAGGAGCCGGCGGTCGATCCGGGCGAGGAGACCGTCGACCAGAAGGGGCAGACTCTCCTCGGTGGGCGCCGACTCCTCGAAGTACCCCGGGAACAGCAGGTGCATGCAGTCGGCCGCGAGCTGGTTCACCGACTCCTGCGAGGGCAGGTTCACGCCGTCGACGTGGTTGATGCCGCCCAGGCTGCGGTAGGAGGCGAGGAGCTCGGCCTTGATCGGGTCCAGGTGCATGCGCGGGTGGAGACTCGGCGCGCGGCGATGCGGATTCAAGCGCGGGCGCCGGGAGTCACGATCCGGTGACGGTCGAAATCCGGAATGGACAACCACGGCGGTCCGCCCTCAGTTGTTCACAGGTTACCCACAAACCACCGATGGAAACCCACCGTGGGGCGAAGGCCCCCCTCTCGCGGTTGAAAGTATCGGCCAAGGTTAAGACCTTCGTGCTAGACACGAATGTCCTCCTCCACGACCCGCAGTGCGTCTTCAAGTTTGAGGACAACAACCTGGCGATTCCCGTGGAAGTGCTCGAGGAGCTCGATGCCATCAAGGCCGAGCAGTCGACCGAGCGGGGACGCAACGCCCGCCGCGTCCACCGCATCCTGCAGGAGTTGCTCCCCGACACCCGTTCGATGCACGAGGGCGTGGAGCTTGAGAACGGCGGCACGCTTTCGATCATCATCAACCCCTACCTCGCCGATCCCTCGGCCCGTTCCCCGGCACTCGACCGGCTGCGGGCGGTGCTGCCCGATCTTTCGAAGAAGGATAACCGCATCATCGCCGCCGCGCTGTTCGTGCAGGAGAGCTATCCGCCGCCGACGATCCTCGTGACGAAGGACGTGAACGTGCAGCTCAAGGCACGGGCGGTTGGCCTCGAGTCGGAGGATTACCTCAACGACAAGGTTCCGGCGGCCGACGATGAGTCGAGCTATCGCGAGATTCCGGTCACGATCTACGAGTTGCAGCGCTTCTGCTCGGAGGGAGCCTTCGAACTCGGGAAGGAGGCGGCGAAGGCCCTCTACCTAAATGAGTACGTCCTGCTGCGTTCCGACGAGGGCAAGACAATGCCGGCGCGCTACAGCGGCGACGGCTCGGTGCGGCGCCTGCGGCTGCCGGATTTCGTGAAGGCGCCGGGCGGTATCCCGATCCGCGCGCGCAATCTGGAGCAGCAGTTCTTCATGGACGCTTTGCTCGATGACGGCATCGCGATCGTCACGTGCTTCGGGAAGGCCGGCACGGGCAAGACCCTGCTCTCGACCGCCTGCGCGCTGCACCAGACGCACGAAGACCAATCGCGCTACGACGGGGTTTCGATTTCCCGGCCGGTGATCGCGTTGGGCAAGGACATCGGATTCCTGCCTGGCTCACTCGAGGAGAAGATGAAGCCGTGGCTGCAACCCTACCATGACGCGCTGGAGGTACTGATCCCCTCCAAGCCCCCGAAGGACCCCCAGTTCGCCGCGAAGAAGGTAGCGAAGAAGAAGCACAAGAAGCACGATGCGCATTTCCTGTCGTCGATGGCCTCGCCCCAGCCCGCGCACGCCTCATCGTCGGGCGGCGGAAACGGTCCGGTGGTCAAACCCTACGAGCGTCTGCTGCGCAGCGGTATGGTGGAGATCGAGGCGCTGGCCTTCATCCGGGGGCGTTCCATCGCGCGGCGGTTCTTTATCCTCGACGAGGCGCAACAGCTCACGCCGCACGAGGTGAAGACCGTTATCACGCGCATCAGCGAGGGTTCAAAGATCGTGCTGATCGGCGATCCCGCGCAGATCGACAACCCCTACGTCGACTCGCGCAGCAACGGTCTCGTCTATTGCCACAACCGCCTGAAGGGCCAGTCGATCGCGGCCCACGTGAAGCTCACCAAGGGCGAACGCTCGCGTCTCGCCGAACTGGCCGCCGATCTCCTTTAGCGGCGCGACGCTGGCGCCGGTCACTGCCGCGGCTACGGCATCGTTTTCAGCCCGGCTGCCTGGGCCAGGGACCGCTGGTTGGCATCGAAAGAGAGGAAGACCTTCGCGCTGTGATGAGAGGCGGCCGCCACGTGGAGGATATCGAAGGAGCGGTGGCCGGCGACCGCGGTGTGGGCGGCCGATAACCGCTTCGCCTCGTTCACGACCGAGGTCAGATTGGTCTGGTCCAGTAGCAGGCGGCCGCTCGCGAGGTCGGAGTCAAAGGCGGCCAGGATCTCCGCTCCGGCCGTCGCCTGGAGAACTTTTCGGAAAACGCCGAAGCTAACGGCATTTCGCAGCTCGTAATCGTTCAGTGGCGTGAGCGTCAGAGGGGCGGAAAGTTTCGTCACTAACGCCAGCGCGCGGTCGGTGTGCGCATCCCGCCCGTAGAGCGAGAATAGGAAGCTGGTGTCGCAACAGACCACGGGACTCTTAGCGACCGCCCTGGCTTTCGGCTAGCAGCGCCGCGGCGTCTGCGGCGTTCAAGCGCGGCAGGGCCGACTTGTTCATGCGTTGCGCTGCGCTCTGCCGCCAATCCACGCGGCCCGACTGCTTGGCGGGCTCGGGCACTAGCCGGGCGATCACCCGGCCTCGCCGGCTCACCGCCACCTCCTCGCCCGCCTCGATCCAGCCGAGCAGGCGCGTGTAGTGGTTGCGAAGGTCGCGAACAGTCGCGGTTTTCATTGTGCTACAAAAATGTAGCAGCGCGGGGACTTGTCAATCGCCCCATCTGACCCCTCACCGGCTCGCCCCGGCGACTGCCGTCGGGACGGCGTAGAGCGAGGTGCGTGCCGTCATGAACAGCGTGCGGCCGTCGGGCCCGCCGAAGCAGAGGTTGGCCGCCGCCTCAGGGAGGATAATCCGGCCGATGCGTTTTCCGTCTGGTCCGAAAATCTGCACGCCGTCGCCGCTGCTCGTCCAAACCCGGCCGGCGGTGTCCACGCGGATGCCGTCGGGCGCACCTTTGTCCAGGGTGCAGAACACCGCGCCGCCGGAGACCGTGCCGTCGGCGGCGATCTCCAGCGCTCGGATATGGCGGGGTTTTCCGGAATCGGCGACGTAGAGCTTCCGCTCGTCGGGTGAGAAGGCCAGGCCGTTGGGCTGGTCAAAATCGCGGGCGATCGCCGTGGTGCGGCCGGTGCGCGGATCGTGGCGGTAGACAAAGTTACCTGGCTGTTCCTTGCCCACCTTTTGTTTTGTGGCGGGATCGGTCTTCAGGCCGTACTCGGGATCGGTGAACCAGAGGGTACCGTCGGATTTCACGACGACGTCGTTCGGGGAGTTGAGCTTTCGGCCCTCGAAGGAGTCGACGAGGGTCCGCAAAGTGCCGTCCTTTTCCAGACGCGCGACGCGGCGACCACTGTGCTCGCAGCTAAGAATTCGGCCCTCGAGGTCGATGGTGTTGCCGTTGGTGTTGCGGCTTGGCGCGCGGAAGGTCGCGACACCGCCCGATGAGCTCCATTTCCGGATCTCGTCGCGCGGGATGTCACTGAAAATGAGGTAGCCGCCCTCCTTGATCCAGGCGGGTCCCTCGGTGAAGCCGAAGCCGCCGGCGAGTTTAGTCACTCTGGCCTCCGCCGGGATACAGCGGGCGAATTCCGCCGGTTGGGTCGCCTCGAAGTCGGCCGCGCACCCGAGCGAAGAGAGGAACGTCACGATGATTATTTTGGCGGGGTTTTTCATGGGTAAAGGTATGCAAAAAACTGGTGGATAAGTATTTAAGAATACATTAAGCTTTCGTTCCGACGGCGCCCCGCGGTTTTTTTCGAAAAACTTCGCGGCTTTTGAACGTTCGAGGACCGGGGGCGTCTACCTCTTGGTAGTTCAATGGTTTGCTTGGTGTTAGGTGCGAGGGCCGCCTAGGGGTAGGCGGCCCTCACTCTTTTCCGGTATCGGAACCCGGGAGCGACCGCTCCGGATCTTACAAGCAGCCGGTGATGCGCTGCAGCAACTCGTCGTAACGCTCGAGGGCGGGGAACCGCGGGAACTCACGCACGACGTTCTCCGGCGCGTGGAACAGGAATCCGTGGTCGGCCTGACCAAGCATCGTGGTGTCGTTGTAGGAGTCTCCGGCCGCGATCACGCGGTAGTTCAGGGCCTGCAGCGCTTCGACCGCGCGCCGCTTCTGATCAGGCAGTCGCAGGCGGTAGCCCGCGATCCGGTCGTTCTCCACCACTAACCGATGGCAAAGCAGGGTGGGCCAACCCATGCGGCGCATGAGCGGCTGCGCGAACTGCTCGAAGGTGTCGGAGAGAATGATCACCTGCGTGCGACGGCGCAGCTCCGCGAGAAAGTCGAGCGCGCCGGGCAACGGCTCCAAGCCGCCGATCACTTCCTGGATCCGCGAGAGCGTCACCCCGTGCCGGTCCATGATGCCGATGCGGTAATTCATCAGCTTGTCGTAGTCCGGTTCCTCGCGGGTGGTGCGCCGCAGCTCCGGGATGCCGGTGCGCTCGGCGACGGCGATCCAGATCTCGGGCGTGAGGACGCCCTCCATGTCGAGGGTGACGATGCTTTGCTTCACAGGATTTTCCGTAGAGTCACTCCAGCCACGGCTCCTCGGGCTTCGGCGTCGCCTTTGGTCCGGCATCGAGTTCCGCGGCGGCGCGTTTGCTCGCGTCCAGCCGGCGCTCCATGAAGGAGGCCATGCGTTCACGCGACTCGGTTACGACCTCTGCGGGGGCATGATGCGGCGTGCCGCTCCAAAAGGGAGGGCTGGGCTCGTACTCCAGCGCGAGCTGGATCGTCTGCGCGGTTCGTTCGTCGACGGTCTGCGCCACCACCTGGAGCGCGAAATCCAGCCCGGCCGTCACACCCGCGCCCGTGATGCGATTGCGGTCCACGACGACGCGCGAGTCCTGCGGTTCCGCACCGAACAGGCTGAGTTGGTCGCGCGACGCCCAATGGCAGGTTGCCTGGTAACCCTTGAGCAGGCCGGCCGCTCCGAGCAGCAGCGAACCGGTGCAAACCGACGTGATCCACTTCGCCTTGGCCGCTTGGTCGCGCAGAAAACCCAGCACCTCGAAATCATCCATCAGGTCGACCTGGCCCGGACCACCCGGGACGCACAGGACGTCGAGCGGCGGGCAATCCGTGAATGTCATCGTCGGTTGCAGCCGCAGCCCGCGGTCGCTGTCGACCGGATCGAGGAACTTCCAAATGAGGTGAACCTTCGCTCCCGGGATGCGCGCGAACACCTCGAACGGCGCCGTGAGGTCGAGCTGGGTGACCTTGGGATAGAGCAGCAGTCCGATTTCCATGGGGTGAACGTACTCGCGGCTTAGCCCTTGCCGGCGGGCTTCGCCCAGGTGTCCTTCAGGGTGATGGTGCGGTTGAAGACGAGCGCACCGGGACGGCTGTCCTTGGCATCAGGCGTGAAGTAACCGAGGCGCTCGAATTGAAACGGCTCGCCCGGCCGGGCGGCGGCAAGCGAGGGCTCAAGGCGGGCGCGCACGGACTCGAGCGAGCGTGGGTTCAGGTGGCGTTGGAAATCATCCGTGGCGCCGGGCTCGGGTACGGTGAACAGCCGGTCGTACAACCTCACTTCGGCCTCGATGCTGCGATCGGCGCTCACCCAATGGATGGTTCCCTTAACCTTGCGGTCGGCGTCGGGATGACCCGCGCGGGTCGCGAGGTCGGCGGTGCACCGGAGCTCGGTCACGTGGCCGCCGGCGTCCTTCACGACCTCGTCGCAGCGGATGATGCAGGCGTACTTCAGCCGCACCTCGCCGCCGGGCTTCAAGCGGAAGTATTTCGGCGGCGGCACCTCGGCGAAGTCATCCTGCTCGATGTAAACCTCGCGGGTGAGCGCGATCTCGCGGGCGCGGGGTGATGGGTCCTGCGGGTTGTCGACCGCGCGGCAAGTCACCGCGTCCCCGGGGGCGATGTTCGTGAGCACGACCTTGACGGGATGGAGCACCGCGAGACGGCGCGTGGCCGCGGCGTTCAGCTCCTCGCGGACGGCGTGCTCGAACAGCGCGACATCGGTCACGCTTTCATACTTGGTGACACCCACGGTGGCGGCCAGGCGCCGGATCGCGGCGGCGGGTACGCCCCGGCGGCGGGCGCCGGCGAGCGTCGGCAGGCGGGGGTCGTCCCAGCCCGCGACGGCGCCGTCGTTCACCAACTGCAGCAGACGGCGCTTGCTGAACACCATGTAGCTGATGTTGAGCTTCGCGAATTCGTACTGGTGGGGAAGGGTCCGCGGCAGCTCGAGGCTCTGCAAAATCCATTCGTAGAGTGGGCGGTGCACCTCGAACTCTAGCGTGCAGACGCTGTGCGTGATACCCTCGAGGTAATCGCTCAGGCAGTGGGCGAAATCGTACAGCGGATAGATGCACCACTTCTGGCCGGCGTGATGGTGCGCCGTGTGGCGGATCCGGTAGAGCAGGGGATCGCGCAGCCAGATGTTGGGCGAAGCCATGTCGATCTTCGCCCGCAGGCTGCATGCACCGTCGGGAAAGTCGCCCGCGCGCATACGCGCGAACCGGGCCAGGTTTTCCTCCACGCTGCGTTGGCGAAAGGGCGAGTCCTTGCCGGGGTGGTCGGGCGCGCCGCGGTAGGCTTCGGTCTCTTGCGGCGAGAGGTCGCACACGTAGGCCTTGCCGCGCTTGATCAGCTCCACCGCGTAGCCGTGGATCTGCTCGAAGTAATCGCTGGCGAAGAACGGCTCGGCGTCGGCTCCCGGCGCCGAGGCGGCGAGATGGAAATCGGGCTTGCCGTTGACCGTGCCGGCGGCGGGCGCGGCGCCCTTGGGTTTGAAACCGAGGCAATGGTCCGCCCAGCCCTCGATCAGCCAGCGGACGTCCCGGGTGATCGACTCCACGTATTCGGAGTCCTCCTTGACCGGGTTGGTGTCGTCGAAACGCAGGTGGCAGACGCCGTGGTTCTCGCGCGCGATGCCGAAGTTAAGGCAGATCGACTTGGCGTGGCCGAGGTGGAGGTAGCCGTTGGGCTCGGGCGGGAACCGCGTGACGATCCGCGCGTGGCGTTTCTCGGCGACGTCGCGGGCGACGATATCGCGGATGAAGTCGCTCGGGGCAGGTGGGGCTTCCGGCGCGGCGTTCGCGGTGGGCTCGGCTGACATAAGCCGCGACCGTGCCATGCGCCCACCTGGGAGGCAACGATGCAGTTGGCCGGCTCCGTCGTTCCGGCCTCTACCGTCTCACATGGGGAAGGGTTTTTTCCGCCCAGCCGCCGAAACCCACCGCGGGCTTGACGCTCCCAGCGGGCCGGCGCTTCATGCGCTTCGGTCGTTGCGAGTGTAGCACAATGGATAGTGTAGTGGCCTCCGAAGCCATTGATCCGGGTTCGACTCCCGGCATTCGCACCACCTCCCGGCGATCGCAACGGATCCCCGGCGGCTGAACGGAGGATGGCCCGCGGAAATCACGGAATGACCTCCCGGATTTGCAGTTCCGAGCACGGTGCTCCACGGGCTCTTCTGCCGTTCTGTGAACGGTCTCTCCGGTGCCGGCGCGCTATTTCTTTGCGTTCTTGCCCGGCGTCTCGTCGCGGGGAGTCCAATCCGCGGATTCCGAGCGGGCGGTCTTCAGGTAGGCGTCGATGCGGGCGGCGATCTCGGGGTGCCGGGCGGCTACATTCTCCTTTTCCGCGATGTCATTCTGAAGGTCGTAAAGGGCGACAGGGGCGGAGCGTGAGCGCTCACGGATGCCCTTCCAGCGACTCTGGTAGAGGGCGGCTTGGGTGAAGCCGCGCTCGTGGAACTCCCAGTAAAGAAACTCGTGCGCCGCTTGACGCGCAGCGCCGCGGAGGGTCGGCGCGAAGCTGATGGAGTCGAGTCCGGTCGGAGCGGCGACGCCGGCCAGTTCCGTCGCGGTCGCGAACCAGTCGCCAAAGTACGCGACATGGCCGCTTATGGCGCCCGGTTTGACGGTGCCCGGCCACCAGGCGATCGCGGGCACGCGGATGCCGCCGTCGGTGAGGCTGCGCTTGGTGCCGTTGAACGGACCCGAGGGCTGGAACCGGGACAGGTCGTGGTTGCTCTCGTTGTGTGGACCGTTGTCGCTGGTGAAGATCACGAGGGTGTTCTCGGCGAGGCCGAGTTGCCGGAGATGCGCGAGCATACGGCCGACATAGCCGTCCATGCGGGATATCATCGCCGCCTGACCTTTGTCCTGTTCGGACCAGTCTTTGGCCGCGTAGGGTCCGAAGTCGGGCACGTGCGCGCCGTTCTTAAGCTCGCGGGTGCGCTCGTTGTTGGCATGCGGGATGATCATGCTCCAGTAGAGGAAGAACGGCCGTTGCTGGTGGTTGGACACGAACTTCAGGGCCTCGTCGGTGAACAGATCATCGGCGAACAGTACCGCATCCGTGGCGTAACCGGCGCCGGGGACGGACCCCACGGGTGTGACCTTGTTGGGGAGGGAGATGCGGTCCTCGTTGCGCCACAGGAAGTCGGGGAAGTGGTTGTGCGCGTGAGTCTGGTTGAGGAAGCCGAAGAAGTAACCGAACCCATGGCGGCGGGGCAGACCACCGGCGGCGGCGCCCACGTCCCCGAGGCCCCATTTGCCGATGAGTGCCGTGGCGTAACCGGCGGCCTGCAGCGCGCCGGCGACCGTCGTGTCGCCCTCGCGCAGGGCTTGGGCGGCCGGGTTGACTGTGCCGGCGTTGCCGCGCACGCGCGTGCGCCCGTGGTGGCGGCCGGTCATCAGCACGCTCCGGGAAGGGGCGCAGACGGTCGCACCCGCATAGAACTGGGTGAAGCGCAGCCCCTCCTGCGCCATCCGGTCGAGGTGGGGGGTGGAAATGACTTTCTGGCCGTAGGACCCGAGGTCGCCGTAGCCGAGGTCGTCGGCCATGATCCAGATGAGGTTCGGCGGGCGCGCGGGGGCGGCGAGGGCGGCCAGCGGGCTCAGCAGGGCGAGAGTAATCAGCAGGCGGTGGTTCATGGCGGGTGGGTATCAGTCAGACTTGGCCTTCTTGCCGGCCTTGGCCGGCGCGGCGCCGGGGGCGGGCGGGGTGTAGCGTGGATTGCGCTCCGCGGGAATCAGCGCGCCGGTGTCGTTGATCCACGCGAGCATCCGGCCGAGCATCTCGTCGCGCTTGGCCGGATTGCTGCGCGCGAGGTCGTGGCGCTCGCCGAGATCGGTGGTCAGGTCGTAGAGCTCGACCGCGCGGTTGGAGTCGAGCCGGTCGCGCCCGCCGTCGAGCCGCCACTCCTCGTGGAAAAGGTGCAATTTCCAGCCGCCCTCGTTCATGACCGTCACCGGCCGGGTGCGGAAACCGTCGCGCATGTCGATGTCGCGGCCGCGGATCACGGGCTGGTTGAGGTAACCCGGGAAGTGCCAGTAGATCGCGCGGCGTCGGAGTGCGCCGTCGCCGCGCAGCAGCGGCAGCAGCGATTCCCCGTCGAGGACCTTGCCAGCGGGGACGGGAGCGCCGGCGGCGGCGAGAAACGTCGGATAAAGATCGAGGTTGATGACGGGAGTGTCTGAGCGGCTGCCGGGCCGGGTCACCGCGGGCCAGCGCACGATGAAGGGCTCGCGGATGCCGCCCTCGTAGTAGCCGCCCTTGTTGCCGCGCAGGGGTTCCTGCGACGAGGCCTGGGTGCCGCCGTTGTCGCTGGTGAACACCACGAGCGTGTCGCGTTCCAGCCCGAGCTCCGCGAGTTTCGCGAGCAGGATACCGACGCCGGCGTCGAGATCGTACAGGCACGCGGCGTAAAGCGGGTTGCCGTGCTGGGCGCCGGGCTTCTTGCGCTTGAACTTATCGAGGCTCTCCGGGCGCGCGTCGAGGGGCGTGTGGATGGAGAAGTGCGGCAGGTAGACGAAGAACGGCCGGTCACGGTTTTTCTCCATGAACTCGCAGGCGCCGCGGGTGAGGGAGAAGACGCCCTTTGGATTGGCCGGGTCGGAGACCTTGGCGTCGCTCCAAGTGTGGTAGGCCTGGTGGACGGTGTCGAAACCCTGCTCTCCGGGTTCGGCGCCCTCCGGGCCGTCGAGGTGCCATTTGCCGAAGATGCCCGTCGCGTAGCCCGCGGCTTTGAGGGCGTCGGCGACGGTGATGTTGTCCTTGGCCAGCCCGCTGCGGTTGGGGATCGGGACGAGCCGCTGGTGTTCCTTGGGGCCGCGGTCGGTGCTCTGCACGGCGTACACGTGGTGGCGGGGGGAATAGTTGCCGGAGAGGAGGCAGGCCCGGCTGGGGGCGCAATTACCCGCGCCGGCGTAGCCGGCGGTGAACACCATGCCCTGGGAGGCGAGCCGGTCGAGGTGGGGCGTCTCGTGGAAATCACTGCCCTGAAACCCGACGTCCTTCCAGCCGAGGTCGTCGGCGAAGATCAGCACGATGTTGGGCGGCCGCGTGGAGGCGGCAAAGGCGGCGGACGCGGTGGCAAGGGCCGCGAGGAGAACAAGGGCGGTGTTTTTCATGGCGGCGGCTCAGCGGATTTTCTGGTCGGGAAGTTCCTTCTTGATGCCGGCGTCGAGCGGCATGCGGTCGTTTTCCGGCGTGAGGCCGACCTCGCGCATGGCCGTGAGCAGCTCCCGTTGCATCTCGGCGACGACCCCGGCGTAGCGCGGGTGGTCGATCAGGTTGCGGCGCTCCTCGGGGTCGAACTCGATGTTGTAGAGCTCGGCCTGGTGGCGGTCGGCACCGCCGTCGCCGTGCGGGGAGCGGGAATATTTCCAGGACTCGGTGCGGACGGCGCGGACGTTCGGAGTGTAGGGAAACTGCTGCTCGTAGTTGTAGTGGTAGAGCCACGATTTGCGCCAGGACGGGTCGCCCTCGCGCACGAGGCGCTTCCAGGAGCGGCCGTGGATGCCGGCGAGCGCGGGTGCGCCGGCGAGTTCGAGCAGGCTGGGCGCGACGTCGACCGTGAGCACCTGCTGGTCGATCACCTTGGGGCGATCGGTCGGCGTGAGGCCGGGGAAGCGCACGATCTGCAGGATGCGGATGCTGGGCTCGTGGGCGGTGCGTTTGTCGACCATGCCGTGCTCGCCGTTGAGGATGCCGTTGTCGCTCATGTACACGACGATCGTGTCGTCGAGCTCGCCGCGTTCGCGGAGGAGCGCGTGGAGCCGGCCGACGCTGTCGTCAACCGACAGGATCGTACCCCAGTAGGCGCGGGTCATCGCCTCGAAGTCCTTCACGGCGGCGGGTGAGTCGTCGGGGAACTTCTTCCGCCAGTCGAACAGGGGGCCGTAGATGCCGTGCCAGGTGTGGAGCCGCTCGCGGATCCACGCGGGCTTGTCGTCCAGCATGAAAGCCGTCTCCGGGTACGGCACCGGCACCTGGGCGAACGTCCGTTCGTACTTCGGCTCGGGGAAATAAAAGCTGTGCGGCGCCTTGTGGCCGATCATGAGCAGCCACGGCTTGCCGTCGCGCGGGCGGCGCAGCCACTCCTCGGCCAGGTCGGTCACGACATGCGTGTAATAGCCCTTCACCACCTCGCGGCGGCGGCCGTTGAGGTTGAACTCGGTGTCGAAGTACTTCCCCTGGCCCTTGTGGGTGACGAACCAGTTGAAGCCCGGCCGCGGCTCGTCGTTCTCCTCGCCCATATGCCACTTGCCGATGTAAGCGGTGTCGTAACCGGCCGCCTGCAGCACGCGCGGGAAACTCTGCAGCGCGGCGGGATACTCGGTGAAGTTGTTGGTGACGCCGTGCGCGTGGGCGTAGAGCCCGCTCAGGATGCTGGCGCGGCTCGGTGAGCACAGCGACGTCGTGCAGAAGGCGTTGCGGAAGTGCACGCCCTCGCGGCCGAGGCGGTCGATGTTTGGCGTCCGCAGGTGCCGGTGTCCGGCGAGCGACAGGGCGTCCCACCGCTGGTCGTCGGTCAGGATGAACAGGATGTTCGGACGCTTGGCGGGCGCGGCAAGGGCCAGGGCGGGCAGGAACAGAAAGAGGAGCAGGCGCTTCATGGGGGAAGGGGTTGGGCGACGGAAAACAACGCGCCGGCGGCTGGCAACCGCCGGCGCGGGCTGCGCGAGGGCGCGGACGGAATTTTACTGGGGTATGGGGTCGCCGCGGCGGACGGTCTTGCCCTCCCACACCGCCTCGTCGGTCTTGCGATCGTAGGTGAGTACGCGGTTGGCGCTGCCGGGAGCCGGAGGCAGATCGACCTTCGGGAGCCACTTGCGGTGCTCGGCCGCGATGGCGGCGAACTCGGGGCGACCGATCACGTTGGTCCACTCGCGCGGGTCGGCGTCGTGGTCGTAAAGTTCCTCGGTGCCGTCGGCGTAGCGGATGTAGCGCCAGCGTTCGCTGCGGATGCCGTGGTTGCCCTGGTTGTGGCTGGTGATGGCCGGGCGCTCGCGTTTCGCGGCGGCGTTGCGGAGCTGCGGCACGAGGCTGAGGCCATCGAGGTCGCTGCGCGCCGGCAGACCGCAGAGCTCCACGAGCGTCGGGTAAATGTCCATGAGCTCCGCCGGTTGACGTGATCGGCCGCCGGGGGAAACGCCCGGGCCGGCGAAGACGAGCGGCACGCGGGTGCCGTTGTCCCAGAGGGTGTTCTTGCCGGTGATGCCCTTCTCGCCGAGGTGCCAGCCGTGGTCGCCCCAGAGCACGATGACGGTGTTTTGCGCGAGTCCGGCCTCCTCGAGCGCGGTCATGATGCGGCCCACCTGGGCGTCGACGAAACTGGTGCACGCGAGGTAGGCGCGCACGAGGTTGCGCCACTGGTTGTTTTCGCGGACCCACTTGAGCCGCGGCTCTGGCAGGTTCCAGTGCAGGTACCATGAGAACCGCGGGGTGTCGGCGCGGTCGTCCTCCTTCACCGGCGGCAGCACGCTGTCGTCGTCCGGATACAGATCGAACCACTTCTGGGTCGCGTAGCACGGCACGTGCGGGAGGAAAAACCCCGCGCTGAGGAAGAACGGCTGGTCCTTGGGGGCTGACTTGATCTGTTCAATCGCCCAGCTCGCGACCTGGTAGTCGCCCTTGTCCTCGTCCCTGTGGGGGAACACGCCCCAATCCATGAGCGGGTTGTTTCCCATCGGCGTATCGCCGATCAGCTTCTTCTCGGGCCGAACGCCCACGCCGGGGTTGGGCCCGATGACTTCGAATTCCCTCGGCGCGCCGACCGCGGCGGGGACCTTGGCGTTCTTACCCTTGGCTTTGCCGCCGGCGCCGGGGGAACCCGCGCCACCGTGGTAGATCTTACCCGCGGTGAGGGTGCGGTAACCGTTGGCCGCGAAGTGCTGCGGTAGCGCGACGCGGTCCTTCCATTCGGGGAGGGTGCGGAACCACGGCGCGAGGCCGTAGATGCCGGTGGTGGTGGGCCGCAGGCCTAGCATGATGCTCGTGCGCGACGGGTTGCAGAGCGGCGCGTTGCAGTGCGCGTTGAGCATCGTGGTGCCGCGCGCGGCGAGGCGATCGATGTTCGGCGTCTTGGCCATCGGGTGGCCGCCCATGTGACCGATCCAGTCGTTCTGGTCGTCGATCGCGATGAAGACGACGTTGGGGCGGCGCGCCGGCTGATCGGCCGCGGAGGTGACCGCGGACGCAACAACCGGCAGGAGGCTAAGGAGAAGCTTTCGCGGGGTATTCATGGGCAAGTGGGTAAAAGAGGGCAGCTCAGTCCTTCACGGGCGCGCCCTTGTGGTTGGCGAGGTGCTCGGGGCGGGCCCTGGCGTAGCGGTCGAGCACGGCCTGCAGCCGGCGCGACTCGTCGCCGGCGGCGCCGGAGAGGGCGGCGGTGTGCAGCGGTTTTTCCTCAAACGGATCCTTCACGAGATCGTAGACGGTGCCGTCGCGGTAGAGCTTCAGGGTGCGGCCCTGCGCGAACTCGAACGTGGCGTCGCGGCCGCCGTTCCGCGCGTACCAGAGATAATACGAGCCGCGCGGGTTGCCGGGCAGGCCGAGTAGCTGCGGCAGGAAGGTTTGTCCGTCGATGCCCAGTTCCGCGGGCACGTTGGCGCCGGCGGCCTCGCACAGCGTGGGCAGGAAGTCGGCGCTGCAAACCAGGTCGGCGTTGACGCGGCCGGCCGGGATGCGGCCGGGCCAGTTGGCGATGAGGGGCACGTGGTTACCGCGCGCGGTACGGGTGCCCTTGCCGCCCTTGTAATCGGCGCCCTTGAAGCGCGACGTCACCTGCACGCCGGTGCCATTGTCACCGGTGAACAGGATGAGGGTGTTCTCCCGCAACCCGAGTTCCTCCAGTTTCGCGACGAGGCGCCCGACCATCTTGTCCATGTACCCGGTCATGTCGGCGAAGTGCTTCACGTCGCGCTGCTGCTGCTCGCTCTTGAGCTTGGGATCCCACGCCTGGCTGTCGGGCGTCGCCTGGAACGGGTCGTGGGTGAGGATCATCGGGTAGTAGAGCAGGAACGGCCGTGCGCGATGGCGGGTCACGAAATCGAGCGCGAAGTCGTTGATCAGCTTCGGGCCGTACTCGCCGTTCGTGAAATCGATCTCCCGGCCGTTGTGCTCGAGCCCGGGATTGGCGTAACGCGGCGGCCGGCGGGTGTGCTGCCATAGGTAGGACTCGTCGAAGCCGAAATGCCGCGGGAGGCCGGGGTCCTTGCCGAGCTGCCACTTGCCGCAGATGCCGGTCGCGTAGCCGGCGCGCTGCAGCAGGTGGGCGAACGTCACGGCCTTCGGGTCAAGCAGGCCGAACTCGACGTAGTTCCTGATGTTGTAGATGCCGGTCATCAGCTGCACGCGGGTGGGCGTGCAGAGCGGCTGCACGAAGCAGCGCTCGAAGCGCATCCCGGTGGCGGCAAGACGATCGAGGTTCGGCGTGCGGTACGACTCGCCCCCGTTGGCGGTGACGCACTCGTAGCCGAAGTCGTCGGCCATGATCAGAATCACGTTGGGCTTCCGCTCGGCGGCGGCGGAGAGAGGCGCGATGGCGCCGAGCGCGAGCAGGACTGCGGCGAACCGCATGGAGCGCGGGTTTTTCATGGGGCGGCGACGATCGGGGCCCAGAGACCCTCTTGGACGATGGGGGGTGTGCCGGAGGCCGGATGCGCGGCCCGGGCGGCCTCGCGCAGGCGGCGTGAAAGGTCGGCCACGTTCGCGGCGTGGGCCGGGTTCTCCGCGAGATTGGTGAGTTCCCGCGGGTCGGTATCGTGATCGTAGAGCTCGCGGCCGCGCCGGCCCTCATCCCACTCGGTGTAGCGCCAGCGCGCGGTGCGCAGGCTGTAGCCGGGAAAACGGTTGCCCCCCGCTTGGCCGGCCTTGGCCGCGGGCGCGGCGGGGGGAGTCGCGGCCGCCGCCTTGGCGCGGCGCTTGC
>JACCDP011011356.1_pt1 | contig 39262 bp, 43 predicted proteins | sample 7445841 | NCBI WGS metagenome assembly JACCDP01 (sample SAMN15323441, study PRJNA562643) | freshwater metagenome | isolation source: river surface water | place: USA:Blue River Watershed | collected 2017-08-17 | reverse complement strand
TGATAGAACATGCGTACCGTCAACTTGGTGCACCTCTTCTAGAAATCAACGTTACTGATGAGCAAGCCGAAGACTGCGTAGAAGAAGCCCTTCAATACTACCATGACTATCACTTTGATGGTACACAAAAAGTCTATCTGGCGCACCAAGTAACACAGGAAGACATCACAAACAGATACCTGACGATACCAGAAAACATCATTTCCGTCATCAATATCTTTGACGTTGGTGATAGCTACTCTACGAACAATCTGTTTAACATTCGATACCAGATCGCATTGAATGACTTGTTTGCATTCAACTACGGACCATATGCGCCATACTACATGGCTCTTCAGAACGTAGCACTTGCGGAAGAGTTGTTCGTTGGCAGACAGTCGATTCGTTTCAATCGTCACACAAACAAGCTATACGTTGACATGGCTTGGTCAGAGAAGGTTGTTGTCGGCGAGTACATTATCGTAGAAGCATACGAAGCACTTGATCCAGAAACATATCCAGACGTTTACAATGATCGTTGGCTAAAGCGTTACGTCACCGCATTGATCAAATTGCAGTGGGGCACCAATCTCAAGAAGTTTGAAGGCATCTCAATGCCAGGTGGTGTTACATTCAGCGGTCAAAGAATGTGGGATGAAGCAAATCAAGAGATCACTGCACTAGAGCAAGAGATGATCAGTTCATACTCTCTTCCAGTTTCTGATATGATTGGCTAAAAGTGGCACGTAATAGATTTTTCAATCAGTACACTCCTGTACGTCAGGAGCAGTCGTTAGTAGAAGACCTCATCATAGAAGCTATCAAAATCTATGGTGTAGATGTCTACTATCTTCCTAGAACGCATGTGAATCTAGACAAACTCTATTCCGAAGATGCGTCTATGCTCTTTGACGATGCACTTGAAATGGAAATGTACATAAAGTCATTCGAAGGATTTCAAGGGCAAGAAGACTTTCTTTCCAAGTTTGGGCTGCAAATTGATGAGCAGATAACGTTCGTCGTTGCACAAAAGAGATTCGCGCAATCATTGAAGTCATCCTTTCTCACAGAGTATTCATACAACTTAGCAATGGAAGATGGCGGGCAGTTGATTCAAGAGACTGCATATGACTACGCAAGCATCATTAGACCAAGAGAAGGTGATCTTCTTTGGTTTCCAATGGCAGGATACTTGTATGAAATCAAGTTCACGGAGAACATTGAGAACTTCTATCAATTGGGTAAACTGTACACATACGAACTAAGATGTGAACGTCACGAATACTCAAGCGAACGTATCGACACTGGCATTGATACAATTGACGCTATTGAAGAACAGTACAGCGAATCTACAGAGTTTGTTCCTAAACTCCTTGCAGAAGATGCGGATTCTATTATTTACGAAGATGAAAGCAAGATTGTTCATAATGAAATCACAACAGAAACAAATCAACAACAAGATGTCATTGCAGAAAACGAATATCTACAATCTAAGATTTCTGATGACGACATTCTGGACTTCTCCGAGAGAAATCCTTTTTCAGAAGTGAGGGTATACTGATATGATGTTCGGTCATGACTTTTATCACGGAACAATAAGACGTTATGTCATCATGTTCGGCAATCTGTTCAATGAAATGCAGATTGCGCGATTTGATGCAAACGGCAACAGAATACAGAATCTGAACGTTCCCATTTCTTATGGTCCAAAGCAAAGATTCATTGAAAGAGTTCAAGCTGATCCAACATTGAACCGATCGGTTTCAGTAACTCTGCCCAGACTTTCGTTTGCTCTTGCAAGCATGAACTATGCTCCAGCTAGAAAACTGAACAGCACATTGAAGTTCCGTAAAGGAACAAACGATGCATACAACAAGTTCACTTCAGCTTTTGCGCCTGTGCCATACGATTTCAACTTCTCTCTTGGAGTGATGGTAAAGAACTCTGAAGATGGCACACAGATCATAGAAAAGATTCTTCCTTTCTTCACGCCAGACTTCACAGTCACGATGAAAGTTCTGCCTGAGATTGGCGTCAATCTAGACATTCCAATTGAGTTGATGGGAATTTCATCAGATGATACATACGAGGGCGATTTCGACACATCTCGCAGAGTGTTGACATGGGATCTTGAATTCCTAGTCAAAGGATACTTGTTTGGACCAACAACCCAATCTGGTTACATTGCAAACGCAGAAGTCAATATATTTGATGGGCTAGAAGCAATCGATCCAGTTGTAACCATCACTAAACCATGAAAAAAACGATTGACGAGAAGCTAAACGATGTGTTTGACATAGTTCCTACGGTTGTTTCTGATAATGCAACGGTTGTTTCTCAGCAAGAAACACCCCCAGAAGAACACAAAGAAGACGAAAACATCGATGCCGACTATGAATACGCAAGAGGCAATCTTCGTGGGCTGATTGAGAACGGCAAGATTGCTATGGAGAACATCATCTTCCTAGCCAAAGAGGGTGAGTCACCTCGCGCATACGAAGTGGTCGGTCAGTTGATCAAGACTCTGGCTGAGACCAACAAAGACTTGCTAGAGTTGGGCAAGAAAGCAAAAGAAGCTAGAGGCAAAGACAAGCAAGATCAACAACCACAACATGTGACAAACGCACTTTTTGTTGGAAGCACAGCAGAGTTGCAGAAGATGATTAGAGGCAAGTAATGCCAGTAAAAAGTTATCTTGGCAATGTGAATTTGAAAGCTGCTGGTGTACAGATTGGCTTCACCAAAGAGCAGCTAGAAGAGTACATCAAATGCTCTGAAGATCCAATCTACTTCATCAACAACTATTGCAAGATCGTCACACTAGATCATGGCTTGCAACCATTCAAACTGTACCCTTGCCAGATCAATAAAGTCAAAGTCATTCATGAGAATCGTAAAGTCATTCTCATGGAAGGGCGCCAGCAAGGTAAGACAACAACATCCGCAGCATACATTCTCTGGTACACAATCTTCCAAGAGAGTAAGACTGTAGCCATTCTAGCTAACAAGGCGCCAGCGGCTAGAGAAGTCTTGTATCGTTATCAGTTGATGTATGAGAATCTTCCTATGTGGATGCAGCAAGGCGTCACTACTTGGAACAAGGGTGACATTGCACTTGAGAATGGATCAATCGTCTTTACAGCCGCAACATCAGCATCTGGTATTCGTGGTAAGTCTGTAAACTTGTTGTACGTTGACGAAACTGCGATCATTCCAAACAACATCGCAGAACAGTTTTTCACATCAGTCTATCCTACAATCTCTGCTGGTGAAACGACAAAGATTCTGTTGAGTTCTACTCCACTTGGATACAATCACTTCTGGAAGTTCTGGAATGATGCACTGAACGGTAGAAATGGATTCGTCAACTTGTTCATTCCATATTGGGAGATTCCAGGTCGTGATGAGAAGTGGGCTGAAGAACAGCGCAAACTTCTTGGCGATCTCAAGTACAATCAGGAAGTCTTGTGTAACTTCCTTGGCTCAAGTCTGACATTGATCAATGCGGACACGATTGCTCAGTTGTCTCCTGTTCCACCAATCTACAGTAAAGATGGGCTTGATATCTTCGAGAAGCCAGACAAGAAGAATTCATACGTCCTCATCGCAGACACTGCAAAGGGTGTAGGTGGTGACTACTCAGCATTCACAGTCATTGATGTGACTACTGTACCTTATCGCATGGTAGCTAAGTATAGAGACAACCAAGTTAGCCCATTGTTGTATCCATCTATCATTCAAAAAGTCGGCAAAGAATACAACGAAGCGTATGTACTTTTGGAAATCAACTCATCAGAACAAGTAGCACACATTCTTCATGGCGAGTATGAATATGAGAACATCATCTATGTGACAAGAAGCACAAAGAATGGGCAGATAGTTTCTGGTGGTTTCGGTGGTGGTAAGACTCAGCTTGGTGTGCAGACAGACAAGAAAGTCAAGCGCGTTGGTTGCTTCAACTTCAAGTCAATGATGGAAGAAAAGAAGTTGTTCATTCCAGACGCAGATACGATTGCAGAAATATCCACATTCATTGAAAAGAAACAATCATATGAAGCCGACGAAGGCTATAACGATGATCTTGTGATGACATTGGTTCTATTCTCTTGGTTGAGCACAAATCCTTACTTCAAAGAACTTTCAAATATCAATCTTCGCCAAGTCATGTATGAAAAACGAATGCAGTCAATTGAGGAAGAACTGACGCCATTCGGTTTCATAAATAGTGGAGTTGAAGACGAAATAGAAGTAGATGGTTCTGGGCAGACATGGCACATAGAAAGAGAAAACTCTAATTCTGATTTTTTATAAATAACACATATTGAAGAAACATGAATCATGAGTGAAGAGATACAAAATTCTTAACCAAGGAGAAAAAAATGGCAGTTAATCTAGTTTCACCAGGTGTAAAGATCACCGAAGCTGACCTAGTTAGAACAATTCCTGCTACAGGCGGAACTGTTGGAGGCACGGTTGGTAATTTCCGTTGGGGTCCTATTGAAGATCCCGTTCTAATTTCAAATGAGGCTGAACTAGTCTCTCAGTTTGGTGCACCAAACGCAACGAATGCGGTTGATTTCCTAAACGTTACTAACTTCTTGGCATACAGTGGTGCAATGCAAGTTGTTCGTGCAGCTAATACAGCAGCAGCAAAGAATGCTACTGCTGAAGCTACTACAGGTTCAGGCACAGCAGGTACAGGTCTTTTGATCAAGAATGATGACTCCTATGTTGCATCATATGCAGACGGTTCAGGCGACGTTGGTCCTTGGGCTGCTAAGTTTGCTGGCGATCTAGGAAACTCATTGAAGGTTTCTGCTTGCCCATCAGCATCTGCTTGGGAATCTACACTAACAGGAACATTTACTGTTGCTGCTGGTGGTACTGTTGTTACTGGCGTTGGTTCTTCAGCTAACACAGAATTGACTGTTGGTGACGTTGTTGTTATCGCTGGTCGTTCTATCAAGGTAGCATCTACTACAAACACAACATCATTCACACTAGCATCAGCACACCCAACTGGCGCATCAGCAGCAACAGTTGATCGTCGCTGGGAATTCTATAGTTCTTTTGATGTTGCACCAGGAACATCTCCATCTGCAATCGCAAAGGGCGCATCTGGCGACGAATTGCACGTTGTTGTTCTTGACGAAGATGGCCAAATCACTGGCGCACCAGGAACTGTTCTAGAAAAGTTTGCTTTGGTTTCTAAGGGATCTGACGCACGTGGAACAGACGGTGGTTCAAACTACTACAAGGACGTTATCAATCTACGTTCCAAGTATGTTCGTTGGATGGATCACGACACTCTAGGCACAAACTGGGGTACAGCACTAAAGGTTGGTGCAACTCCTACAACTTACACAGCAGTATCTAAGCCAGCAAACTACAGTCTAGCTGGTGGTGCAGACGGTGGTGTTCCTACTGATGGAAACAGACAGACAGCATTCTTGTTGTTTGCTAACAAGGAACTTATCGACATTTCTGTAATTCCTGTTGGCGCAGCATCCGCAGCAGTTATCAATACCGTTATCGGTGACGTTGCAGAAGTTCGTAAGGACGTTATGGTTTGCTTCTCTCCAGAGAGAGCAGACGTTGTTAACAACGCAGGTAGCGAAGTTGAAGACATTCTAGCTTTTGCTGACACTGTAACACGTTCCACATACGCAGTTATGGATTCTAACTGGAAGTATCAGTACAACAAGTACACAGACTCTTATGTCTATGTTCCTTGCAATGCTGATGTTGCTGGTTGCATGGCAAGAACAGATGCTGAGGCAGCACCTTGGTTCTCTCCAGCTGGCTACGCAAGAGGAAACATTCTGAACGCAGTCAAGCTAGCATGGAATCCAAAGGAATCTGATCGCGATTCTCTGTACAAGGGTTCTGTAAATCCTGTTATCACACAAACTGGTCGCGGAACAATCCTGTTCGGTGACAAGACATTTGTTTCTACAACAGGTTCATTCAGCAGAATCAATGTTCGTCGCTTGTTCATCCAGTTGGAAAAGTCAATTGGTGGTTTTGCTTCAAATCTTCTGTTCGATCAGAACGATGACGCAACTCGCGCAGGATTCGTTGACACGGTTGAGCCATATCTACGTGCAGTTCAAGCACAGCGCGGTATTACTCAGTTCGCAGTTGTATGTAACGAAACAAACAATCCAGAAGACGTTGTAAATGCAAACGAGTTTGTAGCAGACATCTACATTCGCCCAGTTTCATCTATCAACTTCATCCAATTGAACTTTGTTTCTGTCGCAGGAGCTTCAGCTTTCTCCGTAATCGGCGCGTAATCTGATATAAATACCATCAGATTGAACGTACATAACAATAAGGAGAAATAAATGGCAATCGCAACAATCAGTCAAATCAAAGCTGCTGTTGGGGTTGGGGTTCGCCCCAACCTTTTCAGAGTCTCGTTTGCCGGAGGTTTGGTTGGTGCAACAACTTCTGACTTGTCTTTTCTAGTCAAGTCTGCTGCACTACCAGGTTCTACAGTAGGTCTAATCGAAGTTCCAAATATTGCTGGACGTAGACTAAAACTTACTGGAGACAGAACATTCGCAGACTGGACAGTCACAGTTGTAAATGACAGAGACTTTACAGTAAGAAAACAAATTGAAGCATATCAAAAGCTATTCGTCAATTGGGAACAATCTGGCGGAACAGTCGGTACAGGAACACGTAATGACGTAGCACTTACTACAGCTACTGTAGAACAGCTAGATCAAGCTGGAAAAGCACTAAGAACGTATTCTCTGAAAAATTGTTTCGTAACTGACATCTCAACAATTGATTTGTCATACGACACTACTGATGCCATTGAAGAGTTCACAGTAACTTGGGTTTATGACTACTATACAGTATCGTAATCTATAGGGAGAAAATAAAATGACATTCAGTATTTCAGATTTCAGAAAATCTCTAAGAGGCGGAAGCCGCGCAAATCAATTCAACATTTCGTTCGGTGCAACTCCATCTGGAGTTACTCTACCAAATGCAACAATTCTTTGCAAAGCAGCCGCAGTTCCAGGATTCACAATTGGTCAGATCGCAGTTCCTTTCAGAGGACGTACAGTAAAGGTTCCTGGCGACAGAACTTTTGCTGAGTGGACAGCAACATTCATTGTTGATCCAGCTATGTCAATTCGTATTGGTTTCGAGAATTGGATGAACTACATCAAGGCTCTTGACTTCACGACACCAACTTTGAGAACTGGATCAGGAATTGACTATGACACGACAATCACTGTTGAGCATCTAAAGGATGACAACTCTGTTTCTAGAACATACAAGTTGGGAAGCGCATTCCCAACAGATGTGTCCCAGATTGATGTGTCATACGACTCAGCAGACGCAGTTGAAGAGTTCACTGTCACATTCCAATACTTGGATCTAGTAGATTCTTGATAGCAAGACTTTTCGCAACGACTAAATAGTTGCGTAATAGTTTTCATAAGGGGCTATTACAGCCCCTTTTTTCATTATAGCAAGGACAAACCATGGCAATAAAACTCTTCGGTTACAAGATCGGCAAAGATGAGCCAGAGAAGGACAATCTAAAGTCATTCGTTCCTCCAACAGAAGATGATGGATCAGTCTCCATCATGGGGGGTGGAATCTATGGCACTTACATTGACCTTGAAGGGCAAATCAGAAACGATGCTGATCTTATCAAGAAGTATCGTGAGATGGCTATTCAACCAGAATGTGATGCAGCAATTGATGATATCGTCAATGAAGCAATCGTATTCCAAGACAATGACTATCCAGTTCAGATCAATCTAGAAAAACTCCAGCAACCTGAGTCTATCAAGAAGAAGATCAAAGAAGAGTATGAGCATGTGATGAAGTTGCTTGACTTCAACAATCAAGGCTATGACATCTTCCGTCGTTGGTACGTTGATGGTAAACTATACTATCACATGGTCATTGATGAGAAAAATGCTAGACAAGGCTTGAAAGAGATTCGCTACGTTGATCCTAGAAAGATTCGTAAAGTACGTGAGTTGCAGAAAGATAAGTTGAACCTTGTTCAAGCTGAACCCGCAATCAAAAAGCCAGTTGAATACTATGTCTTCTCTGAGAAGGGTTTTGCTAAAGACGCAAATCAAGGATTGAAGATTTCTACAGATTCCATCTGTTACGTTCACTCTGGCGTTTCAGACAAAGATGGTAAAGTCATCATCTCTCATCTTCACAAAGCAATCAAGCCACTGAATCAGTTGCGTATGCTTGAAGATGCTACAGTCATCTATCGTATCTCACGCGCACCTGAGCGCAGAATCTTCTACATTGACGTCGGTAACTTACCAAAGATCAAAGCGGAACAATATCTACGTGAGATCATGCAGAAGTACAAGAACAAACTAGTCTACGATGCACAGACTGGCGAGATTCGCGATGATCGTAGATTCCAGACAATGCTAGAAGACTTCTGGCTGCCACGTAGAGAAGGTGGAAAAGGAACTGAGATCACCACACTTCCTGGTGGGCAGAACCTTGGGCAGATTGAAGACGTTCAATATTTCCAAGAGAAGTTCTATAAGTCACTGAACGTTCCTATCTCTAGACTGAAGTCTGACACTGGATTCTCTCTTGGTCGCGCATCAGAAATCACTCGCGATGAGTTGAAGTTCTCAAAGTTCATTGCAAGACTTCGCCTAAGATTCTCTCACTTGTTTGATAGACTTCTAGAGACTCAATTGCTTCTGAAAGGTGTATGTACACGCGCAGAGTGGTTGCAGTTGAAAGAAGAGATCAGCTATACATTCCAATCAGACGTTCACTTCACTGAGATGAAGGAAGCGGAACTGATGAAGGAACGTATTGCTATTCTTACAGACCTGGATCAGTTTGTTGGCAAGTACATTTCACGTAAGTATGTTCGCACTAAAGTTCTTCGTCAGACTGAAGATGAGATGGAACAGATCGACAAAGAAATGGAAGAAGAGTTGCCGCTTGAGCAAGCTGAAGCTGAGATGGATGCAATGGCTCAAGAACCACCTCCAGCTCCACCTCCTCCACCAGCGCCAACTCAGATCGTGATCAAGAAAGAAGAAGTCTTTGATGACAACGATCAGAAAGAACTAGCACGTTCTATGTCTCGTTTCTTTGATGTTCTAACTGAAGAAACTGAAGATGACAGAAAGAAGTGATCTATTAGATGATGCACTGAGCATCGCCACTTCAATTGCTTACACAAAGAAACAGTTTGGTAAGCTAAAGCAAGAGATCGAAGAGATCAAGCAATCTAAAGGTGGCGATGTCATTGTTGAGTATGTGCAAGGTCCTAGAGGAGACACGGGACCTCGTGGACTTCCTGGAGTCAAAGGAGACTTGGGTGAACAAGGTCCTGCTGGGCTTCCAGGTCCACAGGGTCCACAAGGCGAACGTGGAGATCAAGGGCTTCAGGGTGAACGGGGGCTTCAAGGTCCTATTGGTCCACAAGGTGAACAAGGGCTTCAAGGCGAACGTGGTGTTGATGGTAAAGATGGTGAGAAGGGCGAAAAGGGAGACAAAGGTGACACCGGAGAACAAGGTCCTCAAGGTGTTCAAGGTGAACGTGGGCTACCTGGCAGAGATGGAGTAGACGGTAAGAATGGTAGAGACGGTGTAGATGGTAAAGATGGCGCACAAGGACCAAAAGGTCCAAAAGGCGATAGAGGAGAAAAGGGCGAAAAAGGCGATCAAGGTCCTATGGGTCCTGCTGGGTTTCCTGGGCAAAAGGGAGACACTGGCGCAGTTGGTCCTAAAGGTGAAGACGGCAAAGACGGTAAAGATGGCAAGACTCCTGAGATCAAACCTTTCCTTGACAAGATATCAGAACACTACAAATTACTCCAGACTGCACTAGTCAATAAAGTCAATCTTGCTATCAATACACTAGGTGGTGGTGGATCATCAGGTGGTGGTTCTGTCAATCTTCTAGACAATGATGACGTTGAGTTCCAACAGTTGTCCGCGACAGCAAACAACTCCGTTCTCATCTTTGATTCCACTAAGAAGAAGTTCGTCGCAAGAGACTTGGTTGCTTTCATAAATAGCATACAGACAGGAGTAGAAGTGCAGTATAACAAGTTGATTGACGTTAGCGGTAACTATACGTACATTGGCGAAGCATTGCCAGGTACTGCTACGTCTTCTGCGACCTGGAGAATCAAAAGGGTTGAACAGATTGGCACCGACTACAACATTCTTTGGGCTAACGGATCATCTGATTTCAACAAGACGTGGAATGATCGTCTAACTTACTCATACACATAAAGGTTGAGGGAATATTGAATGGCTAAGATTAGAGATTCTGCGGTTACAATTTTTGCATCAGCAACAACAAACATGATTTGTGAGATGCCAGCGCATGAGGCGGGCGATCTAATTCTCGCATTCGTCAACAAAGATTCAACTCCAGCATTCACTACACCATCAACAGCATCTGGCACTCCAGTAAGTTCAGGAAACTGGACCCTAATTCAGGCTAATGCCTCCGCGGGTGCATATGGAGGTGTATATGGATTCAGAGCAACATCATCAAACGAAAATGTGACATTTGCTCTTGCAGTAGAAACATGTTGTGCTTTATTGGTGTCCATAAAGAACGTCAACGGAACTACAGTAGCAGATGCATTATCAGCAAGTTCTGCGACTGGCGCAGACGACTCAACAATTCCTTTTGGAAGTGGTTCTGTCACGACAGCACACGCAAATTGCCTTGTGTTTGCTGCATTGTCTACAGACTCTGGTATTGCGCCCAGTGCGGAACCTGGTTGGACAAACATGTTCAACGGAGACACTGGTGCAAACTCATTGGGTGTTGCTTATAGATTTGAAAAAGACACATCAACAGTTGTCACTGGACCTAACTGGTATGCTGGTCTGCAAGATGACACAAGAGCGTTCATGGTTGCAGTTCGCGACAACGGCAGCAATACAGAAGTTGATGCATATATTCCACCAGGAACTACACCCACAGTTCTTCTTTCTCCATTCACAGGTTCAGGTACAACAGCAGTTGATCTTGGTGCATGGGTCGCAGCAAACTCTAGAATTTTTTCAAGCATTGCAGGCAAAACAGCATCTGGTGTTGCAGTTGCAACAACAGCAGACAGTGGATATAATCCATTTCGCGCTGCTGCAACAACAGCAGGCGTATCAAGTACAACAGGTTTAGCGCACACAGAATTTACATTTAACGCAAACCAAAACTTGACTTCACAAAAAGGTATTCTTTTTGGTACTTTTAGACCAACATCTCCGCGAGACTATATTGACGTTGGAACTGCTGCGCGGGGTGGAATCTACTTTGCGATAGGTAGTGCAGCAACAACACTAAAAGCATGGGTTGTTGGTGGGCAGTTCAGCGAAACGACTAAAGCAGCATCAAGACAAAACTGGGCAATTCAAGTTGGGCAAACAGCAAACACAGCATATGATGTTCAAGGTACATTGGATTTGACTTCTGTTCCTAGAGTTGCAATTGGTTCTTCTGGATACTATGGCGCACCATCAATGCAGTGGAGTGAATTGTATCTATTGAACGAAGTAGTTCTTGCCGGCGGAACTGCATCATTTCCTTTTAGATTCGGCGATTTCGTAAACACAGTCAATAATGGTTCTGGAAATATTTCTCTAGTTGAAGTTGACGGTTCTGCCGCTACTCTTTGGGCTCCTATCAGATTTGGTGGCACTGAAGCATGTCATGTTTTGATGACGTTGAGAACACTCCAGTATCCAAAAAAAGCAGACAAAGTTGACTATCTTGATTGGCACGTAGATGACGGTTATGTTGGAATAGAATTCTATGGTCTCTCTGGCGACACTTTCTCGTTCAAAAACTGCACATTCACTAGCGAATCGCCATACTACTGGAGATTCAATGCTTCGCATTCAGCATCAGCAACAGTTGACTTCTCAGGTTCTGTTGTCGTGTACGCTGATGTCACACTACAATCAACAGTTGCTTTAAGTGACGTTACTTTTAATACATGCGGGCAAATTGCTGAGGCTGGCAACACTCTGACTGAGTGTACTTTTACAAACACAAGAGCAACCGCAACAGAAGGTGCAGTATTGATTTCTGGTGCAACAGAGGCTGCACTTCAAACAGAACTCAATAACTTTGTGAATTGCACATTCAGCGGCAACACATCATCTAATGCTGCAATAAAGATTGAATACACTGGATCAGGCAACGTTGCTTTGTCAATGACATCAGGAAACTTCTCAGGCAACTCTAAAGACATCGCATGGTGGGCACCTACTGGAAGTAATCTGACACTGAACTATTCTGGAACAGCGAATCCAACGACAACAACAGCAAACAATACAAATACTGTTACACTACAAAGTACAAAGACATTCACCATCAACAACATTGTAGCAAATACAGAAATCAGAATTCTAAAGCAATCCGATCTTTCATCAATTGCTGGTGCTGAAGACGTTGGCAATACAGATCCACAAGCCGTCAATCTTGTGGTTTCAGCAGATGCAGATAATCCAGGAAGATACAAAGCAGTTTACTCTTACAACTTCCCAGTTTTGAATGGAGGAAACACTCTTCCAGTTTTCGTAGTTGCACATAGTTTATCGCAACAATGGCTAAGATCAAGTTTCACAATTAAAGATTTGAGTGAGTCTCTAAAGATATCACAGATTCCAGATAGACAGTATCAGAATCTATAAAAGCATAAATAGCACAATGGGCTAAAAATAACAACAGGAGAAAAAAGCCATGGCAACATACCTACCAGCAAACGTAGTCAGCGATCCTGATTCGTTGTCAGCGGTTGTAAAACTGACAAACGAAACACCAGGAGTTGGTGACGAAGTTTTCATCGATACAACTACAAAGAAGATTCAACTTAGAGTCACTGGAAATCTTCAGATTCACGGTGTTACTCTGAAGTGTCTGTATTCTTTCCTAAAAGAAGAGTGGAAAGATAATGCAAACTTGATTCAGTTCCCATTCCCAATGACTCCTATTACTGATGAACAGTTTGAATTCTACAACGGATGGAACCTTGATAATGCAAACACAACCGGATCTGAGTCTCAGACATCAGCGCAGCTAGTTCGCACTGGCGGATGGGCTGTCAAGAAGTATGATCCAGTCACAGACACAAACGGCGTTGATCTTGAGCGTTGGGCTTCAGTTATTACACTGGGCACACTAGGTGATCCAACAACATCTACCGACCAAGTTTACTATCAGCAAATCGACTCGTTGACTACAGACAATACAACTAACTTTGTTTTGACTGGTCCTGTAAATCAAGCCGTTCAATTCTATCGCGACGATGACGGTAATGGAGTTGGCTCTTCTCCGGAGTACAGCTACTCACAGTTCTTGAAGTTGTTCTGCCGCGAATGGCAAAAAACATATGCATCTTCTGCGCTTACCGACATTGGTGTAACGACACTTACTTATCAGGCGTATCGTTTCCCGTTGACAAATGCTGCGGACTCAAAACTTGTTGCTTTGGGCGTTACAGAAGCAAATGCAAATGGAGCAGCATCTCCATACAGCAACATGAATATCACATGGTATACTTTGGGCCAAGAGAGAACTGGATTCCAGTCTCCATCAACAGCATACTTCAAAGTTATCATTGATGCTGACGTTTCAGGAACTCAGTCACCTAATCCAACTGCTGAACAGATTTACGCATTCATTCAGGCTAAACTACGTTTGACAACAAACATCAACTCTGGTACAGGTTCCGGTGGCACAGATGCTGCGGTCAAAGTTGGTAAAGTTGTTCCTGAGAAGTTGCGTTTCATTGGTGACGACTTGTATACGTTGGGTCAATCTGCAACATCTGAGGGTGTTTACATTGACGATTACAATGACACGGACGTTAACAGACTACACTTCTGGGGATATGCGACAGATTCTGGCGGTACCGAATACACAAACATTCAGTTCCCGTTCACTGCTGTATTGACACTAAACTTTGGTGAAAACTTGCAGTCAGACAACAATGCAATCTATCGTGTGTTCTTCTCAAATGATGATGCAGGATCTAATTTGGGTCGAGATTTCGGAACAGCAAATGCAATCATTGTGCAACAGAAAGATACCACTCCTATGTCTGGATTGGCAAACGTAGTCTCTGTCACACTGACATATGACTATGATGGTAACGTTCAACGTGGTGCAGGATCAAATAACACAATTGTTCCTATCACTGTCGTTGCTATTGGTCTTGGAACAGCACAGTATGTAAAGACTACAGGAACAATCACAAGATCAATTACAAACTCATTGTCATTGGTCGCTCCTCTGGAAAGAAACTACGCAAATCCATAATTTACATAATTGATCGGGAGTAATGAAACATGTATGCAAGACGCGATGTGAGATATGAATGCTTCAGAATGAAGAATGGAACTCCACCAAAGAGACAAGAGATTGTTGATTTGGTGGAGAAAGAAAGAGGAGACTTTGAGTGGTCTAAGTTTGCAGATGATTGGGATGTGTATGTCACAAAGTCTGCAATCAAAGTTGTGCGAAACATCAAAGACATCAACAAAGTCACCGAAATCTGCTCTTATAAGTACATTGCAGCGAAAAAGAATTTTGAGATGGATGCAATGTCTGATGAAGAAGAGGCCATTGTCAGTATGATTGAAGCACAGTTTCTTGATGGAATTATGTCATGGAGAAATTATCGTGAAGCGTGGGGGGTCAAATGGGAACCAGAGCGCAATAGAATTGAGACTTATTTGATGAACATGCCACAGACACAAATTGAAGTTACTCCCGACATGATTCAAAAAGTTCTAGACAGAGGCACAGCAGCATCCGACGCATTGTTTGATGTTGTAAAAGTCTCAATCAAAGATAACCAAACTAAAGAAGAGTAATAGCACATGGCTGGAGAACGCAATTATCTTAGAGTTCCACCTGATAGCACGGGTAAGCGTGTCCGTCTAAAGCACTCTGCTCAACTAACTTACACTGGCAAAACAGTCGGGTATCAGTGGAAACCTGACGCATTCTATGAACTGGTGTCTAGTGGTTGGGACATTCACGTTCACGAAATCACAGAAACAACATCTACTGCTGGTATCTTAGATATCAGCTATGACTCATTTGCAGAATACACAAACCTTGCTCCTGTGTTGGGAGAGGGTATCAGAGATAAAGCCACTAACACAACAATAGCAACAGCAGGATCAGTCACTGACGTTTACAACAATGCAACAAACATTGTTGGCTTCGAGAATCCTACTAACGGTCTAGACATTGACAATACTGGTTCTGCTAACATTCGTTTCTATGAAGGTAATCCTCAACTAGACGCATTCGGCAAACTTCGTGTTACTGGAGCGACACTTCTAGGTGAGTACGTTTTCAGTAGCGGTATTCTGCCAACTCAATTTGCGAACATCGTTAGAAATGGCGGAACTGTTTCTTGGGACGCAAACACTAGAGCCGTTCTACTGACAAACACTACAGCAAACGATTCACACACATCTCATACCTCCCACACATATCATCACTACTTCCCAGGATCAAGTCAACTGTATATTGCTACTGTTGCACTAGGAGACAATGGTAAGAATGGATTGATGCGTGAATGGGGAATGTTTGATGACAAGAATGGCTTCTACTTCATGCAAGAAGATGGAGACATGGGTGTTGGCATTAGAAGTAACGTCACAGGATCTGTTCAAAGTGTTTTCATTCCACAAGATGAGTGGAACGTAGACAAAGCAGACGGCACTGGTCGCTCACAGATGATTCTTGATGTCACAAAAGACAACATCTATTGGATTGACGTTCAGTGGTTAGGTGCTGGGCGTGTGCGATTCGGAACATACTACAACGGGCAGCGTGTTGTTCTCCATGAATACTATCACGGAAACAACTTTGCGTATCCGTTGACTGCGATGGGTTCTCTACCAGTTTGCGTACATCAGATGAACATGACTGCAACTGGCAGTTCAAGTGAAATGAGAGCATGGTGTATGGCAGTGTGGACTGAAAGCACACTTGACGTTAGAAACTCAGCATCAACAGCACTTCAATCTTTCTCTAGAACAGTGTCAGCAAACGACACTTATGTCTATATGGGAACATTGTCTCCTAGAGAAAATCTTCCTAACGGGCAGCCAAACAGAAGCCTATACTGGCCCACAGAAATTGAAGCGTCTGGTTGGGACACAGTAACTGGTGCGCCTGCAATCTTTGAACTAGAGATTTACGCAGAACCAATCATCTCTAACTTCTCATGGCAAAACGTTGCTGGTGGTTCTACTGTAGAGTATGACACTGCTGGCACATTCGTTGCATCTGGTGTTCCAGTAAGTCAGAGATTTATTCAAGGTAGAGACACGATTGACACTACAACAACATTCAACAACATGCAGTATGGTGCTTTCAAGAACTATGCTGAAGATGGTGGTACTGTAGTTCAACCAATCACAAATATCACTCAAGCAAATCCTGCTGTAGCAACACTTGCTGGCGCTAGAACATTCTTCAGAGATGGCGAACCAATGACGATCTCTGGTGTATCTGGAATGACGCAAGTCAACGGAAACACTTACTACGTCACTCCACTCACAGCAAACACTGTCGCATTGTACACAGACTCCGCTAGAACAACATCGTTGAACTCTACAGGCTTCTCTGCATACACATCAGGTGGCGTAGGTTCAGGCACATTTGGTCCTAAGTTTCACTTCGGCATCATGGTCAAGAAGTTGTTTGGCACAAATCCAGCAAAGATTTACGTCAAGATTGCTTGGAAAGAAATCACTCAATAATGTCTTGGGCGTCCGTCAACTATGGCTACTGGGAGTTTTGGGAGGCATATAATCCCATTGCTGAAACTTTCGGGCAACAAAAAGTCACATTTGATGGTGAGAATAGACTCATCTATGTAAATCCAGGTGAGTCCACTGTCTCAGTGAAAGACGACATCTACTCCGCATGGAAAGAGTGGATTCAAGTCAGAAACAATGCTCAGTTTCTAGATGCAATGAGAACCACAGGTGGAGACCCCGTAGGAGGTGGTCTTTTCGCGGGTGACATTTACTTCACAGTCAATGACTGGAAAGTTGTCATTCAAGAACAGGTTGTTGTTAATGGCATCATCTACGATAACACTCCAGGTGTATCTCCTTTCATAGTACAACCTGGTGGCGGTGTTAGAAACGTTGTCAGTAACCTTGCGTATGCATACAACATCACTGGCGTTACACCTCCATCTGTGCAAGAGATTCGTCAAGAAATTGATGCTAACTCCAGCAAGCTGATAGATATCAAGACGAAGGTTGACACTCTCAACAATGGTCCTACTGTGGTGCAGATTAGACAAGAGATTGATTCTAACTCTACTAAGCTGCAACAGATTTCTGATAAGCAAGATCAAGCCCTTACTAAGGGTGACTTTCTGGCTCTTCAATGATTGATTTTTATAAATAGGAGATATTATGACAACATTACAACAAGCTATAGAATTTGCTAGAGATGCTAAAGTTGCAGACTTCAAAGGTGTCATCAATGACATTCTTGCAGACAAGGTGCAAGATCATCTAGCAATTGCAAAGATGCGAGTTGCAAACAAAATATTCAACAATACGGAAGAGTCTGATACTTCGGATGACGAATTCAGAACAGACGCAGAGGATAAAGTAGATGAAGACCTTTAAGACTTTTATTGCCATTACTCTGGAAGAGAACTATCGTTCTCTTGCACAAAAAGGCATTGGTGCTGAAAGAAAAGAAGACATCAAGGTTGGTCATGGTGTTGACTACTATCATCCGAAAGATGGTTCTAAGCACATGGGCAAGATTCATGACATGGACGATAAGGGCTACACAGTCAAGGATGACAAGACTGGTGAGAAGCATAAGTTCGATTACTTCAGAAAAGAAGAAGTGGAACTAGAAGAAGCGCCATATATGGGCAAAGGCAATCATCGCCCAGGTTGGATGCTCCGTGCTGATCCTGAACTAGCAAAGAAAGTCAAAGACAAAATTGACGCAGCAAAACTTCGCCAGAAGTACATGGGTAAGACTGCTGATGAAATCGCTAAGATGAAGAAGGAAGAAGTTGAGCCCGTAGAAGAAGGCAGAGGCGCATACGATGAACTAGCGAGACGCATGGGCACTAGCAGCCCAGGATTCAATAAGACTCCCGCTGGCAAAGCTAGGGAGCAAAAGCGCAGACAAGAACACCTAAAGGGTCAAATGCAGTTCACTCAGAGAATGGGTGGGCTCACTGGTCCTAAGAATAAGTTGCCAGAAGAAGTTGAACTAGAAGAAGCCGACTTCTCCAAAACACAGACAAAAATGGCACATGCTATTGGTAAGCACTTCAAGTCCAAAGGCATTGGTGACGAAAGCAAAGGTGGTCCATTTGCAGTTGCATCAGCAATGGTAAGAGACAAGCCAGATGCTGCTAAGAAAGCATATGCAACCATCAAAGCAAAGATGAAGAATGAAGAGCATCAAGACATGCTAATGGCACTCTACGATGAACTATCTGAAGAAAATCAATCAAAGTTTGAAGAGATGCTAGAAGTTGATCCAGAAAAGCTATTGACTTTTGCACAATCACACTTCTCTTCCACTGAGGAATAATCATGGCTGATGCAGTAACGACACAGATTCTAAAAGACCATGCGAGAGGTTATGCAGTCAAGTTGACTAACATCTCCGATGGCACAGGCGAAACAAACGTAATCAAAGTTGATGCATCTGCACTTGTTGCAAACACTGGAATTGGTGCAGAGAGATTGACAATCACAAAGGTGTATTGGTCTGTTGCTTCTGGCACATCTTCTACAATGTCACCAAGAGTTGTATTGTCTTGGGGCGGATCACCAAACACAGTCATTGCCACGCTAACAGGTTCAGGATATTGGGACCTGTCAACTAGCGGGCAAGCACCATTCACAAACAATGCTTCATCTCCAACAGGCGACATTTTACTTTCAACAGCTGGATTTACAGCAAACGCTGCATACACAGTTGTCATTGAGGGCAAAAAGGTTGCTGGATATGCAAGTCGTGAAACTACAGACGATGGCGTATCACCATAAAAAGGAACTAAGATGAGACTAATTACCGAAGTAAACGAACAGATTAAGTTTGTAACTGAAGCTAGAGAAGATGGCAAGAAGAGCATGTACATTGAAGGCGTGTACATGCAATCTGAAAGACCAAACAGAAATGGTCGCATGTATCGTTTCGAGACTCTAAACAGAGAAGCGCAGAGATACATCAATGAATACGTACAAAAAGGTCGCGCATTCGGTGAACTTGGACATCCACAAGGACCAACAATCAATCTAGAACGATCAGCTATCCTTATCAAAGACCTTCGTGCTGAAGGAAATGACTTTATAGGTAAAGCCAAAGTTCTAGACACACCATACGGTAACATCGTAAAGAATCTAATTGATGAGGGAGCTACCCTAGGCGTTTCTACACGCGGTATGGGAAGCCTAAAAGAAGGTAAAGACGGTATCAAGATTGTAGAAGATGACTTCTATCTTGCTACTGCCGCAGATGTGGTTGCAGATCCATCAGCACCAGATGCATTCGTAAGAGGCATCATGGAAAGCAAAGAGTGGGTTTATGTCAATGGCATTTGGATGGAACAACAAATTGATGCTGCTAAGGCGGCTATCAAGAAAGCGACATCAAAGGAACTTGCTGAAGCAAAAATAAGAGTATTCAAATCCTTCATCAATTCGCTGTAAGAATATTATGTATAAATAAGTTAATGATTGACTCAAATAAAAAGGAGAAGTCTCATGGGAACAGAAGATAAAAAAGACGCAGAAGTTGAAAAGAAGGTAACGACAACAAACGAAGATGTTGATGCTCTTTTCAGCGGCGAAGAACTTTCTGAAGAATTCAAGACTCAGGCAAAGGCAATCTTTGAGGCTGCTGTACTTGCTAAGGTAGAAGAAGCTAAGGCTGAACTGCAAGAACAAGTTGAAGCGCAGATTGAAGAACAGACTCAAGCATTCGCTGAGAGCCTAGTTGCTAAGGTTGATGAATATCTAGAGTACGTTGTAACAGAGTGGATGGAAGAAAACAAGGTTGCAGTTGAGTCTGGTCTAAAGGCACAATTCGCAGAAGACTTTATGGTCGGCTTGAAGAATCTATTCACAGAACACTACGTTGATTTGCCAGAAGAATCAACGGACGTTGTTGAACAACTAGCACAAAAAGTAGCTACTCTAGAAGAAGAACTAGATAAGGCTGTAAGCGCAAATTCCTCACTATCTGAAGAGTTGAGCGCATACAGAAAAGAGATCATTATTGCAGAAGCTGCTGAAGGCTTGTCCGAAGTTCAGGCTGCTAAGTTGAAGTCTTTGGCAGAAAACATTGAATTTGTTTCTGAAGAAGACTATACGCAAAAAATTCTTCTAACAAAGAAGAAGTATTTTGAGTCTAAGGAATCCGAAGACTCAGTTTCCACAAAAACGCAAAGTCTAGATTCCGAAGAATCTCTGGATGAGTCATTCACTCCTGTGATGAGTCATTACGTGCAGAGCATTTCAAGAATTGTGAAAAAGTAAGATTTTATAAATAACAACAGAGTTTTCAATATACTCAAAGGAGAAAAACTTATGTCAGTAGAAACACTTGTAAAGAAATGGGCACCAGTTCTTGACCATCCAGAACTATCATCAATCAAAGATGCTCATAAGAGAAGCGTTACCGCTCAACTTCTAGAAAACCAAGAAATTGCTCTTCGCGAAGGTTCTTCAGGCGGCTATCAGTCACAAACATCTCTGCTATCAGAAGCAGCCCCAACAAACAACATGGGTCTATCTTCTTCAACAGCAGGTACAGGTGGTATTGACACATACGATCCAGTTCTAATCAGCTTGGTTCGTCGCGCAATGCCTAACCTAATTGCTTATGACATCTGCGGCGTTCAGCCGATGACTGGTCCTACAGGACTAATCTTTGCAATGCGTTCCAACTACACTGCACAGCGTGGTACAGAAGCATTGTTCAACGAAGCAAACACAGCATTCTCTGGCGTTGGTTCACAGTCTGGTGCTACACCTGCTCTTGCTAATGCTACAAACTACACATACGGTACAGCAATGTCCACTCAGCGTGCTGAGTCATTGGGTGACGGTTCTAACAACTTTGCTGAAATGGCATTCTCAATCGACAAGATTGCCGTTACTGCAAAGAGCCGTGCTCTAAAGGCAGAGTACACAATGGAATTGGCACAAGACTTGAAGGCAGTTCATGGTCTTGACGCTGAACAAGAACTAGCAAACATTCTGTCTACAGAAATTCTTGCTGAAATCAACCGTGAAGTTGTTCGTACATTGAACTCCACAGCTACTGTTGGTGCACAAGAGAACGTTGCAGTTGCAGGTAGATTCGACCTAGACGTTGACGCTAACGGTCGTTGGTCTGTTGAGAAGTTCAAGGGCTTGATGTTCCAACTAGAGCGTGAGTCTAACGCATTGGCTAAGGCTACTCGTCGCGGTAAGGGTAACATCATGATCTGTTCTTCTGACGTTGCATCCGCACTTCAGATGGCAGGCGTTCTTGACTATACTCCAGCACTTGCAAACAACCTACAAGTTGACGACACAGGCAATACATTTGCTGGTGTTCTAAACGGTCGCATCAAGGTTTACATCGACCCATACTTTGAAGCATCAGAAGGCGTTCACTACGCTACAATGGGCTACAAGGGTACTTCAGCATTCGACGCTGGCTTGTTCTACTGCCCATACGTTCCTCTACAGATGGTTCGTGCAGTTGGTCAGGATACATTCCAGCCTAAGATCGGCTTCAAGACTCGTTACGGAATGGTTGCAAACCCATTCGCAACTTCCGCTGGTGACGGCGCAGTTGCATTCGCTAACAAGAACATCTACTATCGTAGATTCGCTATTCTGAACTTGATGTAATTGATAAAGCCGACGTAGATCGGATTTCAAAGAGGCTCTACGGAGCCTCTTTTTTTTGCCTCATAAATAGTGCATCAGATTCATAAGGCTTGACATATGACACCAAATCCAACAAACAAAAGTTTCTTATCAAATAACAAGTATCAGTTTGTTATTGATCGTCTTCCCAACGTGGTGTTCTTTTTGCAGTCTGTAAACATTCCAAACATCACACTTGGCACTGTTGTTACACCTAACCCATATGTGCAATTGCAGACACCAAGCAATCAATTGATATTTGAGAGTCTGACTCTGAACTATATCGTAGATGAAAACATGGAGTCATGGTTTGAAATCTACAACTGGATGATGAACTTGGGCAATCCAGAAAGCACAAACAAAATTGGTAGTCTAACCAGAACACCCGGTGCTAGAAACAGCATCACATCTGATGCATCGTTGTTGATCAAAACAAACTCCAACAATTCCAACATCAAGATCACATTCTTTGACATCTTCCCTACTGATCTAGGTGGCATTCAATTGACATCCACTGAGGGGCAAGACTTTCTATCATCGACAATCACGTTCACATATAACTATTACAAAGCACAGAAGATTTGACAGTATTATGATTATGTGATATAATAACTCATTTTCCGTAATGAGGATTGTAATGACACTTGATCAAATCATTGAAGAGTGGAGAAAAGATTCAAGCATCGATTCCACGGAGTTGGGTAAAGAGTCGCTGAAGATTCCTCAACTCCACAGTAAGTACATGAAGATTTATTTTGAAGAAAGGCAGAAGCTAAGAGGCTACGAATTCAAGAAGAAAGAGATTGTTCTGAAGAAGTATGAATACTTCAACGGCAGAATGTCTAGAGAAGAACTTGAAGAAGCTGGTTGGGAGCCTTTCGTAAAGAAGCTAATGAAGAATGAAGTTGACATGTACATTGACTCCGACTCAGACATCACCAACATCAACGTGCGTATCACTGCACAATCAGAGAAGATTGATTTCTTAGAAGAAGTTCTCAAGAATCTCAATCAGAGAAACTACCAAATAAAGAATGCTATAGATTGGAATCGTTTTACAAATGGCGTCAACTGATATCGTAATCTCAAAAATAGATGATGTTTACATCAGAGTGCATTGTGAAGCTGGCATTGCAATGGAACTTGGTGAATACTTTACCTTTTTTGTCCCGAATTATAAGTTTATGCCAAGTTTCCGAAACAAGATTTGGGATGGAAAGATTCGTCTTTTCAACACTCAAGCAAGATCGATCTACGCTGGATTGTCTCCGTATGTAGAGAGTTTTTGCAAAGAGCGTGAATACACATTTGAGTACGATAGTTCCGTAGAAGGTGACGAAGAGTTCTCGGCTGACGAAGCAATGACGTTCGTTGACACTCTAGGTATGCCATTCATGCCAAGAGACTATCAGATGAAAGCGTTTGTGTATGCCATCAGAAAGCGTAGAGGTCTTCTGTTGTCACCAACCGCATCTGGCAAGTCTCTGATCATTTACCTGATCACACGCTACCTGAATTGCAGAACACTCATTATTGTTCCAACGATCTCTCTGGTGTCTCAGCTATTCAAAGACTTCGAAGACTATGGGTGGGATAGCAACGAAAATGTACACAAAATCGTTGCAGGAGCAACGAAGACTACTAATAGACAAGTCATCATCTCAACTTGGCAATCTATCTACAAACAACCAAAGGAATGGTTTGAGCAGTTCGATCTAGTCATTGGCGACGAAGCACACCTCTTCAAAGCGCAATCACTAACATCTATATTGACAAAAATGACAGGTTGTGCATATAGATATGGGCTGACAGGCACATTAGATGGAACACAGACGCATAAGTTGGTACTTGAGGGTCTGTTTGGTAGAGTCAAGCAAATCACAACAACAAAGGAACTGATTGACGCAGGTAGTTTAGCCAAGTTCAGAATCAAAGCACTTGTTCTGAAGCATGACGACGAAGCATGTGATGCAAACAAAAAGAACAAGTATCAGGAAGAAATTGACTATCTGGTGTCTTCCGTTGCAAGAAACAAGTTCATCAGAAATCTTGCAATCAGTCTAAAGGGGAACACACTTGTTCTCTATCAACTGGTAGAGAAGCACGGCAAAGTCCTACACAAGATGTTTGAGGAAGTCAAAGAAGACAGACAAGTATTCTTTGTTCATGGCGGCGTAGATGGTGATGAGCGTGAGGAAGTCAGACGCATTACAGAGGGTGAATCGAATGCAATCATCGTAGCATCATACGGAACATTCTCAACTGGTATCAACATCAGGAATCTACACAACGTCATCTTTGCTTCACCAAGCAAAAGCAAGATCAGAACACTCCAGTCTATTGGTCGTGGGCTGAGACTAGGAAGCAACAAAGAGGTTGCTACACTGTTTGACATTGCGGATGACCTGACACATAAATCAAAAAAGAACTTCACACTTGATCACTTCATGGAACGCATGAAGATATACAACGATGAGAAGTTTGAGTACAAAATCTATACCATCAACCTAAAGGGATGATATGCATCAACCAGTGGAAGAAGAACCAGCAAACAGGGCTCTAATTTTGAAGTTGTCAAACGGAGAGACTGTGATTGGCAATGTGACTAAAGAAACACCAAGCTATGTCGAGTTGACTAACCCATTCAGAATCATGATGATACCAAACGGTATGCACATGAGTCTTACCATTCTGAGATGGGACATGACAATAGACTTTGATTATCCAGTCAGAGTGTTCAAGAGTACCATTGTGGCTTGTGGTAAGCCTAATGAAACGATGATGATGAACTACAATGAGATCGTATCTAACGGATTCGATTCAAGTGAGCCAGAAGAAGAGTCCACTGAAAAGGATCTAGAAACGATTGAAGAGAAGATCAATGAACTAGTAAAGGAAGCTAAGAGTAGTAAACTACACTAAGTAACTTACTCTAACCCTTTGCAGAGGGTACACAGTGAATGTAACAGGCTGTCAAGCTAATGTCAAGTGAAAAAAGGAAACCAGATGACGAAATCCAATCATTATGTTGATAACGAGTTATTCCTAAAGGAGATGACTGTTTATAGGAATGCTGTGCTGAATGCACAGTCAACCAAAGCCGAACGCCCAAGAGTTCCAAACTACATAGGAACTTGTCTATTCAAGATTGCAACTCATCTCTCACGCAGACCAAACTTTGCGCGATACACATTCCGTGAAGACATGATCTCCGATGGAGTAGAGAACTGTCTACTATACATTGACAATTTTGATCCTGAGAAGTCCAAAAATCCATTTGCATATTTCACCCAAATCATTTATTATGCATTCTTGCGCAGGATTCAAAAGGAAAAAAAGCACATGTACGTCAAGTACAAGAGCATGGAAAACGAAGTCATCAATGCACTGATTGAGAACACTGGAGAAGGTGAAGACATGATTGGCTCACACCTGAGTGGATCAATGCATGATTCATACGCAGAGGAATTCATCAGAGACTTTATTCAGTCCTTTGAAGAGACCAAGCGGAAGAAGACTAGCGCACGAAAGAAGAAAACTGGAATCACTAAGTTTATGGAGGAAGATGATGCAGACGCCATTACCAGCACAGATTGAACATTGGATGAAGATCGTCCACAATAAGAAGTCACATCCGAACCTTAAGGAAGACGCTATGTTGCATCTTTCTAACATTCGTGATATAATCAATGAAACATTGACCATAGGAAGACCAAAGAATGAAAATATGTTTGCTGGGAGACACTCACTTCGGAGCGAGAAACGATTCTAAACACTTCCACGAATACTTTGAGAAGTTCTATGACTTCTTCTTTTCTTATCTGGATGAACATGCCATAACGACAGTCATTCAGCTAGGTGACCTCTTTGATCGGCGAAAGTATGTGAACTTCTACACACTCGCTGAGTCAAAGAGGTATTTCTTTGATCGCCTTGCTGAGAGGAAGATCAACTTCTATACTCTCGTTGGCAACCACGACATCTTCTGGAAGCACAGTCTTTCCGTCAACTCTCCTGGACTACTTCTTCAAGAGTATGATAACATCTTCATCCATGACAAGCCTACGACACTGAGATTCCCTGGTCTATCCATCGATCTTGTTCCTTGGATGTGCAACGAGAACGAAGATGAGATTGCAGCATTCGTAGAAAGTTCAGTCTCTCCAGTTTGCGTTGGTCACTTTGAACTTGTTGGCTTTCCTCTGATGAAGGGTGTTGAGAGTCACGATGGTATTGAAGCTAAGTTTCTTGACAGATATGATCATGTATACAGTGGGCACTATCACACACGATCAACGAACGGAAATGTGACGTACACTGGCACACCTTATGAGTTGGTGTGGAGTGACTACAAAGACACCAAGGGATTCTACGTCCTAGATACATCTACACATCAAGTTGAGTTTGTGGAGAATACTCTACGGATGTTCTACAAGGTATTCTATGATGACTCCAAGTTCACACTGGAAGATGTGCTAAGGACTGACTACAGCAGATTCAAAGATAAGTATGTGAAAGTAGTTGTCATGAACAAACAGAATCCGTATGTGTTTGACAAGATGCTAGATGAGATTTTCAAAGTGTCGCCTATTGACGTTTCTATCGTAGAAGACTTCACTGAGTTGAACACATCTGGTGAAGACGCAGACGTAGATCAAGCTGAAGACACACTGACATCACTATATAATTTTATTGACCAACAAACGCTCCAAGTGGACTCTCCCAGACTAAAGAATATCATGCGTGAACTGTACTTGGAAGCATTGTCATCGGAGAACGTTGAATGATCATTTTTAGGAATGTTCGCTGGAAGAATTTCTTGTCAACAGGAAACCTTTTCACAGAGATGCAACTAGCGGAAGAGTCGGCTACACTTGTTGTTGGATCAAATGGTTCTGGCAAGTCAACTATGCTTGATGCAATTTGCTTTGGTCTGTTTGGTAAACCATTCCGCAACATCAACAAGCCGCAGTTGATCAACAGCATCAACATGAAAGACTGTGTGGTTGAGGTTGAGTTTGATACTGGCAATAAATCGTATCGTGTAGTGCGTGGAATGAAGCCCAACGTCTTTGAGATTTATTGCAACGGCACTTTAATCTCTCAGAATGCAGCAACGAAAGACTATCAAGAGCATCTAGAGAAGTTCATTCTGAAGCTGAACTTCAAGTCATTTACGCAGATTGTAATTCTTGGTTCAGCATCGTTTACTCCTTTCATGCAGTTGGCGGCTAACGATAGACGCATGATCATCGAAGACTTGCTAGACATTCAGATTTTCTCTAGGATGAATGGTGTTCTGAAAGAGAAGTACGCAAAGCTGAAGGAAGACATTGCTGATGCTAAAAGAAAGCATGAGTCTGCTAAAGACAAGCATGACATTCTAGTTGAGCATGTTGCAACTCTTGTCAAGGGTAACAAAGATAGAATCCAACAGAAGCGCGATGTTCTTGACAAAGAAAGTGCAATGATTGCTGCTTATGAAAAGCAGATTGAAACGTTGAGTGGAGAGATAGATGCACTGAGAGACAAGACAAAAGATCAGAGTTCCATTCAATCCAAACTTCAGAGGTATGACAACATTGAATCCAATCTAAACAAGACGCTGAAAAAGGTTGCTGCTGATCTATCATTGTATACCGAATCTGAAGAATGCCCAGTGTGTAAGCAAGGTATTCCACATGAGCATAAGAAAGTGCTGATTGGTGAACGAGAAAACAAGTTGAAAGATGTGGAGAGTGCCATCCAAGACTTGAACAGAAAGTACAATCAAGAAGTTGATAGACTGGAAGAGATCAATAAGCTACTGACACAGATGGATGAGAAGTCGAAGGAATGCGCAACTCTTTCCAGAAATTTGACTGCATCTTACAAGTACATCGGTTCACTGAAGGAAGAACTTGATGAAATGGAAAAGCCGCAAGAGGACATCAAAGAGATCAAGACACGAATCGGAGACTTGCAACATGAGATGACTTCTGCTACAATGACAGAGCAGACATTGACAAGTGAGAAACACTACCTAGATGTTGCGACGAATCTGCTGAAAGATACTGGAATCAAGACGAAGATCATTCGGCAGTACATACCAGTGATCAACAAGTTTGTGAACAAGTACCTATCAGCAATGGACTTCTTTGTAAACTTCACGTTGGATGAATCGTTCAAAGAGACTATCAAGTCAAGACATCGTGATGACTTCTCTTATGGATCATTCTCTGAGGGTGAGAAGCAACGAATAGACATGGCATTGATGTTGACATGGAGAGCAGTAGCTAAACTGAAGAACTCATCAAACACTAATCTGTTGATTCTGGATGAGGTGTTTGACTCAAGCCTAGATACTAATGGTACAGAAGACTTGATGAAGATTCTGAACTTGTTAGAGAGTACCAATCTGTTTGTCATATCGCACAAGGGTGATATTCTGCAAGACAAGTTCAGAAACGTGATTCGATTTGAGAAGGTAAACAATTTTTCGAGGATGGCAAAATGATTGAATTGAAAGAGCTACATTTGATTCCAGAAACAAACGGAATTCTAAAGCAGATGCAAGGAGAGTTTGACTTCAGCAATCCTGTCTTTGAACCAAAGAACTTGGCTCAGAGAATGAACGAGTGTATGAAGAAGTACAATGGTCTCGGTTTGTCTGCATGCCAAGTGGGTATTCCGTTCAAGGTGTTTGTCATGCGAGTTGACGGAGAAGAACCTCTTGCATTGTTCAATCCCAAGATCGTCAGTGTGTCTGAAAACGAAGTCAGCATGAAAGAAGGTTGCTTGAGTTTTCCTCTTTTGTACATGAAAGTCAAGCGTCCAGATGCAGTGAGAATCAGATTCCAGACGGCTGATGGCGAAACAAAGACGCAACAATTCATTGGTATGTCTGCTAGAGTTGCATTGCACGAAATGGATCACATGGAAGGCATTACATACACGAATCGTGCATCATCATTTGAACTTCAACGCGCAACTAGAAAGCGCATGATTCTGAAAAGGAAAGTAAAATGAGTGATCAATACGCCAAAGACAAGCATAGCAGGAGACTTCACGACGACGAGACACACATCAAGAAACGAGCGAAACTGATCAAAGAAAAAAACGCATACTTTCCAAACCATGCTGTTGAAAAAGAACCACACAGGCTACACAAAGTCACGGGAATGAATTGTGGAAATAAAAACTGTGTCATGTGTGGTAATCCAAGAAAAGTGTTCAAAGAATTGACGATACAAGAACAGAAGTTCTATCAAGAAAGACTATACGATGAAACAGAAGCACCTGCAAGCATTCATGAAGACAGCGGAGACATTCGCCAATCTGAGTACAGCAAAGCGTAAGAAAGTTGGTGCGATTATCGTAAAGGACAATCGCATTATCTCTATTGGATACAACGGAACACCAAGTGGATGGGACAACAACTGCGAAGATAGAATCTACACTTCTCCATGGAGAACAGAGTACATTGACGAAGAGGGAATAACTTATTCTCTGAAGACAAAGCCAGAAGTCATCCATGCTGAGATGAACGCAATCGCTAAGTTGGCTAAGTCTACCGAAAGTGGTGACGGAAGTTCCATGTTCATCACTTGCGCACCATGCATGGAGTGTGCTAAAATGATCGCTCAAAGTGGTATAAAGAATGTCTACTATCGTGAAGCATATCGCTCAGACGATGGTGTGAAGTTCCTACATAAGTGTAACGTATCTGTTGAAAAGGTGATTGACGATGGCAACTAAAGCTAAGGGTAAAGTTCTGACCAAAGAGTCAACTCAGTATGAGAGTCTTATTGGTCACAAAGAGAAGACTGGTGAACCAGCATCAGTTCTAGACTTCATGGATCTGGATGAGTCTGAGAGACTATCTCTTGAGCAGAAAGATGATGTTGAGTGGAAGAAACATTGGGTTGGTATGCCGGAGTTTGTCCAAGAAGACAATCCTGCGTACAAGAAGTTGATTGTGTCGTTTAGGAACAAAGAAGACTACGAAGAGTTTGCCAAACTCATTGGTCAACATTTGACTGAAAAGACAAAGACGATCTGGCATCCTAAACTTGATCGTGAAGCCAACTCTCTGTTGCGTTGGATTGAGGTTGAAGAGCAATGACTAATCCAGTAAATCCTGTTTACATCATCTCTAAGGGTCGCGCAGACTCCATGTTCACTTCTCGTTCGTTGTCACGAATGAAAGTGCCACACTACATCATGATTGAACCTCAGGATGAGGAAGCATACGATAAAGCACTAGACAACTTCAAGATTCGTGACTATGTAACTCTGCTGATCGCTCCGTTCTCTAATCACGGAGACGGTCCTGGTCGTGCTAGAAACCTCTGCTGGGATCATGCTATTGATATTGGTGCAGAAAAACATTGGGTATGTGACGACAATATCTCAGACTTCTATCGTCTCCACAAGAACATGCGTATCCGTGTGGAATCTGGCGCAATCTTCAAGGCTGCTGAAGACTTTGTTGATCGGTTTGAGAACGTACCCATCTCCGGCTTTCAGTATCGGTTCTTCATTGCACCGAACTCCAAGTATCCACCGTATGTGAAGAACACCCGTATCTACTCCACACTGTTAATCTCTAATGACTGCAAGCATCGTTGGCGTGGACGATACAATGAAGACACCGACATTTGCTTACGGGTACTCAAAGACGGTGACTGCACGATACAATTCAATGCATTCTTGCAAGGCAAAGCTGCTACTCAAACCGTAAAAGGTGGTAACACTGCTGAGTTTTATCATGCCGAAGGTACACTGGACAAGTCAAAGTGGCGAGATGGAATGCTGAATCCAGAAGGTACAATCAAGAAGTCTCAGATGCTGGTGGACCTGCATCCAGATGTCTCCAGAGTTGTTTGGCGCTACGGAAGATGGCATCACTACGTGGACTATTCACCTTTCAAGAAAAATGTGTTAAGATACAAGCCTGGAGTTGATGTTCCTAACGGAATCAATAACTACGGCATGCACTTGGAAACAAATTTCAGAGGATGAAAAATGCGTTTGTATGAAGAGAATGGTAGGCACATTGGCTGGTTTGACAGGGATACTGCACTCCGTGTGACAAAAAATCTTTTCAGTGTAGTATATGCTTTAGCTTGCAGCAAAATTAAACCAGACAATTCTATTCTTCCATGTTTTTTTGAAGATTCTTTTTATTTTGGAAAATCGCATGGAGCATCTTTTGACAAAAAAAACAGATCATATCCAGGAGTTGTTCAAACTAATCCCCACGGCAGACTTAAAGCCCATAACGCCCAGTTATACAATCCAAATACTGAAGATGATAAGTATAGGTTATTTCATGATAAGTATCAATTGTTCGAAAACAACGATCCAGACCTAAGAAATAACAATTTATGTATTTGGTATAGTCTGTCTATTCCCAGAGTAGATATGTCAGAAATTGAAATACCTGTATTTCTTGATTCTGTGGAAAAAGATTATTGTTTTCTTTATACAAAAACATTTAAGCGCACACCACTAATAAATTTAGATCAAAAAAGCGCAACGGAAATAAAGAAAACACCAGGTCTTAAAAGCAGGAGAGTTCCTAATACACTTTCATACAATGTGATGAATGGAAGCACACTTTCGGACTTTCTTGTTGCATAAAAACAACAAAGTTGACTGATTTTGTCAACAACCTATTGACCCACCTCCTCATCCATGTATAGTAGTACCTGTGATGAGAGAGGTTCTGATGATTCAAAACGACACGATCCCAGTCCAAGAGTGGGATGATGCTTTTGCTGATATGCCGCTTGAAGAGACGGCGGCTTATCGTGACTGGCTGGCGCGGTTTGAGGCTGAAGCCTTCGCCGCTTGTGAATTCGATATCTGAGGTTAACATGGGTCAGACTACCACAATCCACACCATCTACGGTGTTTCCAAGGCTAAGACCGACAAGGCTATCCTTGTCGAGATTGAAGACAACGGCTCAGCTAAACAGTCCTGGATGCCGCTGTCTGTTGCGTCAGTCAAGTTCATCGGCAAGAATTTCCAAGTCAAGGTGACCGTTCCTGGCTGGTTCTTCCGCAAGATAGCATGGAAGACTCCTCAGCCTTTCACTCCTAAGGCTAAGCCTGCGGCTCCTAAGAATCCTTACATCGGTTCTGACGTTGGCAACATGATGGAAGAACAGATGATTCTGTCAGAACAGATTGACGCCTACCAAGAAGGCGCCTTCGGTGAAGGTCTTGAACAGGATCGCATCATGCAAGACCTGTCCCGTCGAATCGAAATGATTCGAGAAGCTGTTGCTTTTGCGCAACAAACTGCTTGACAGTTTTCGGTGGTCGCAGTATAATTTCTGTAAGAAATCGGAGATCCCATGACACTACAAAGCACAAAATCTCTTCTAGCCAAACTGCTGGCTACCGAAAACATCACCGTTGAGTTCCGCAAAGTTGATACCGCATACTTTGACGTCAAGAACCGCGTGATGACTCTGCCTCTGTGGGACGATATGTCTCCCGAGTTGTATGACCTTCTTGGTGGGCATGAGGTTGGTCATGCTCTGAACACTCCGCCTGATGGCTGGCACAATGCTATCAAGACTAACGTCGGCAAGAACTTCAAGACCTTTCTGAACGTGGTCGAAGATGCCCGCATTGAGCGCAAGATCAAAGAAAAGTTCCCTGGCATTCGCAAGTCCTTCTCCAAGGGCTATGCTGAACTCATGGCTAGGGACTTCTTCGGCATCAACAAGATTGACGTTAACGGTCTTCTCCTGATCGACCGAATCAACATCCACTTCAAGTTGGGTGCGCTGGCTGGCGTAGAATTCTCTGAAGAAGAGATGGTCTTCGTTCGTCGCATTGAAAAGACTTCTACCTGGATGGATGTGGTTGAAGTTGCTACAGACTTGTTTGCGTATTGCAAGCAAGAACTGGAACAGATGCGCGAAGAACAACAAAAGCGTATGCAATCCATGAAGATGAAAGACTTCGAAGAAACCGACGAATTTGAAGACGGTGAAGAGTCTGAGTCTTTTGATGACTTCGATTTTGACGACGAAGGCGAAGAGTCTGAGTCTTCAAAGACTGGCAAGGCTAAGGCTTCTGACGAAGACGGCGACGAAGACGAAGAGGGTCAAGAATCTTCCCGTGACGGTGACTCTACCGACGAAGAAGAAGCAAAGACCACTGAACGGACTCGCGGCGCTGGTGGTACTGGTTACAGTCATATCTACTCCGCTGAAGATGAGCCTGTGTCTATCACCGATCGGAACTTCCAAGAGAAGGTGAAGACTCTTGGGCAGTCTAAGGGTGTGACAACCGGTGTTCTGCCTTCATTCTCCGAGACTCACTTGAATGACCATGTGATCGGCTGGCGTAAGCTGTACGGCAAGATGGTTGATACCAAGAGTGAGTATTACAAGGCTGATCTTTTCTCCAAGGCTGAAGCCAAGAACAAGAATGCGGTTGCATACCTTGTGAAGGAATTTGAGATGCGTAAGAAGGCGGCTGAACTGCGCCGCGTGTCCATCTCTGACACTGGTACGATTGACACTAACCTGTTGCATTCCTACAAGTTCTCCGACAACATCTTCCGAAAGATCGCTAATGTTGCTGAAGGTAAGAATCACGGGCTTGTTGCGATGATCGACTGGTCTGGTTCAATGCAAAGCAACCTGTCTGGTACTGTTGAGCAACTTTTGGTTCTGACTCTGTTCTGCCGCAAGGTTAACATTCCGTTCGAAGTGTATGCTTTCAGTGATGCATACACCGAACCCAATCAAACCAACTACCCCAGCATTATGAAGTCTTCTCGCCCAAATCGGCTTGATGTCCACGAATACTTCCGACTGCTGAATCTGTTGTCCAGCAAGATGAGTGCCGCAGCCTTCCGTAAGACTGCTAATGACCTGCTGAACGTGGCTTCCGCATACAGCCCTGGTCAATATTCCTACACTTCTCGCTACATGCGAGAAGACATGGTTATGCGTGAGATTCGCCTTGGTGGTACTCCACTGAATGCTTCTATCATCGCATTGTCTAAGGTTGTGCATGAGTTCCGTCTGGCTAACAAGTTGGAAGTTGTGAACACTGTTATCCTGACCGACGGCGAGGATAGCGACTACTACGGTCTTGCTAATACTACTCCTGGTTCTTACAGGACTCTGTATCCAGAAAATGCTAATAGTGTGTCTTATGTGTTTGACGAGGAGACCAAGAAGAACTTCAAGGTTGGTGTGAACGGAATCACTCCTACTCTGTTGTCTATTCTGAAGGCTCGGACTGGTTGCAACCTGATCGGCTTCTACTTGATCACCAAGAATAAGAAGTATTTTGATAGTGCCATGAGCCGTATCAAGCGTGGTACTCTGGACGGTCAACGTCAAGAGGCTTACAACCAGTTTAAGAACAACGGTGTTTACGCCGTAGACGGTTACGGTTATGATGAGTATTATCTGATTCCTGGTGGTGAGGATCTCCAAGTGAGTGACGATAATCTGGATGACCTGCTGGGCGAAACTAAGGACGACAAGTTGTCCACTCGCCGTCTGGCTGGTGCCTTCATGAAACTTAACCAAAATCGATTGAACTCTCGGGTTCTATTGAAAAAATTCATCGAAAAGACCACCTAAAGTGCTTGACGGGTGGTAAGAAGTGATGTATACTGGCTCTATTGATTGATAAAGAAAGGCTCTAAATCATGTTTACCGTGTCTGAGAAAGTTGCGTATCTGACTGAAGCTGCAAGCCGTTTTGGCGCTGAGGCTTCTCGTGACCAACTGGCTAGTCTGGCTGCTGAGGGTTTTCCTAAGCATCTCTGGCTTCAGAACAAAGAGTACCGCACCGGGCGTGGCATGTATCGCCTTCCTCTTGAAGAGTTTGGCATTGACATGGCTAAGTTGAGTGTGGTTCCTAAGGCTACTCCTCAAGTTCAGGTTGCAGTGTCCGAGACTCCTGTAGCCAAGGCTGTGGCTACTGTTGCACGATTCACCGAGAAGGCAATCGTGCCTACCCGTGATCCTCTGTTCGTTGAATTTGGTTTCTTCGATAAAATGAAGATGGTCATCAAGTCTGGTCAGTTCTATCCTGTCTTCGTTTCTGGTCTGTCTGGTAACGGTAAGACTATGATGGTCGAACAAGCCTGCGCAGTTCTCAAGCGTGAATACATGCGAGTCAACATCTCTCCTGAGACTTGCGAAGATGACCTGATCGGCGGCTTCCGCCTGATTGAAGGTGAGACTCGCTGGTATGACGGTCCTGTTATCCAAGCTATGAAGTCTGGTGCGATTCTGTGCTTGGACGAAATTGACCGTGGCTCTAATAAGCTGATGTGTTTGCAAGCTATCCTTGAAGGTAAGCCCTACCTGATCAAGAAGACTGGTGAATACGTTCAGCCGACTGCTGGTTTCAACGTTATCGCTACCGCTAACACCAAGGGTAAGGGTGATGATTCTGGTCGATTCATGGCTGCGACGATTCTGGATGACGCCTTCCTTGAGCGTTTCCCGATCACGGTTGAGCAAGAATACCCTGACGTTAAGGTAGAGACTAAGATTCTTGCCCGAGTCTTTGACAGTCTTGGTCTTGATGACAAGGAATTCGCCGCTAACCTGGTGAAGTGGGCTGACATCATCCGCAAGACCTTCACCGAAGGTGCGATTGATGAGGTTATCGCAACTCGCCGTCTGGTTCACATTGCCAAGGCTTTCCAAATCTTTGGTGATCGCAAGGCTGCGATTGAATACTGTATCAACCGCTTTGACTCTGAAACCAAGACTGCGTTCCTCGACCTGTACAGCAAGATTGACTCGGCTGAAGAACAAAAGCCTGCGGTTCCTGTCAACGAAGAAGTGCCTTTCTAATTTTCTCCTTGGCTTAAATGCCACTTCGAGGCTTCGAAAGAAGCCTCTTTTTTCATATATAATAGTATCACTCACAACATCATGGAGTTACAATGGAAATTGAATTGAATCTAGAACAAATCCGAGAAAAGAAAGTGTTCGTGGCTACACCTATGTACGGTGGACAATGCCACGGATCGTACACCAAAGCTGTAGCAGACTTAATGACAGTCTGTACCAAGTACGGTATTGATGCGCGGCTTTTCTTCATCTTCAACGAATCACTGATCACCCGCGCACGTAACTATCTGGCTGATGAATTCCTTCGCAGTGACATGGACTATCTTCTGTTCATCGACAGTGACATTCATTTTGAAGCCCAAGATGTTTTGGTATTGATGCACTACGCAATCAACAACCCACACATGGAAATTCTATGTGGACCTTATCCTAAGAAGACTATTGCATGGGAGAAGATCAAAGCCGCAGTAGATAAGGGCTTTGCTGACAAAGATCCAAACATTCTAGATGAATTCGTTGGCGATTATGTTTTCAATCCAACGGATGACATTCGATCATTCCGCGTAGATGAACCAGTTCAAGTGAAAGAAGGTGGCACCGGATTCATGCTGATTCAAAGGAGCGCATTCCTGAAAATGGATGCAGCATATCCAGAACTTGCATATAAGCCAGATCATGTTCGCACAAAGAACTTTGACGGCAGCCGTGAGATCATGGCATACTTCGACACTGTGATTGATCCAGTATCAAAGCGTTATCTTTCCGAAGACTACATGTTCTGTCAGTGGGCACGTAATGCTGGCGCACAAGTCTGGATGTTGCCTTGGATCAAACTGAAACACGCAGGAAGCTATATCTTTGGCGGCTCTCTTGCAGCACTAGCAGCAGTTGGTGCGAATCCTACCGCAGACTCATCTGTCACAAAGAGGTAAGAAATGCTTGACAAAAATGTGGGAAATGTAGTACAATTACTAACATCTCGCATGGAAGTCGGCTTCAAGAAGTATGGTGTAACCACTGAGAGGACAGACATTGATCTTCTCGGTTGGTTGCAGCATCTTCAAGAAGAACTCCTTGATGCGGCTGTGTATATTGAACGTCTAAAACATGAGGTAAAGAATGAAACTAAGTGATAGCACCCTAACGTATCTGAAGAACTTCTCTTCAATCAATTCTGGCATTGTCTTTCAAGAGGGCAACGTCATCCGCACAATCTCAAAGCAGCAGAACATTCTGGCTAAAGCCACAGTGTCTGAAACTTTTGATGAGAAGTTCGCCATCTATGATCTCAATCGATTCTTGGCTCTGCTAGGTTCTTTGAATGATCCTTCTCTTGAAGTGTCTTCTGAAAAGAAGAGTATCAAGATCAAGTCTGGTGCATCTCAGACTGTCTATGGTTTGTCTGATGAGTCTCTTGTCGTTACACCTCCAGCTAAAGAGTTGAAGGTTTCAGGTGAAGTCAAGTTCTTGTTGACTAAGGATGTTGTTGCACAAGTTCTGAAGATGGCTGGCATTCTTGGTTTGCCTAACATCGCAGTTCGTGGTGACAGAAGCAATGTATCTGTTGCAGCACTTGATGTGAAGAATCAAGACTCTGATGTATTCAGCATTGAAGTTGGTAAGACTTCGGCTGACTTTGAAATGATCTTCTCTACGGAGAACTTCAAGATGATTCCTGGCGACTATGATGTGTCTATCTCTTCTAAGGGTATCTCACATCTGAAGCACACTAAAGAGCCAGTCGAATACTGGATCGCTATTGAAGCTGGCTCACGTTATGCAGAGTGACAATACGGAGGATTTTATTATGAGTCAACAAGTGCAATCCACAGGCATTGCAATTCCATCTTCGCCTGCCGATCGGCAGGCTATCAAGAATGCTCTTCAGGAGATTTCAAACTCTCTCACTCGCATTGAGGGTGAGCGTGACTTGATCAAGGACATTCTTCAGACTGTCCAGGACAATCAGAGCATTCCTAAGAAGTATGTGCGCAAGCTAGCGAAGATTTACCACAAGCAAAACTTCACCGAGATCCAACAGGAACAGGAAGACGTTGAAGCATTGTATGAGACTGTGACAGGACCTAACAATGGCTGAGTCATCACGTAGAAACTTTTTCAGAGGCGCTGGCAAAGGCGCAGGTCTTCTAGGTGCATTCTTTGCTGGTGTCTCTGCGCCAGCAATTGCAGAAGCTGTCAAACAGAAGGTTGATCCTTCCGTTGTCGCTAAGATTGAAGAGCAATCTTCACATGGCAATCTATCTTTGATTCGCACATATGGAGAGATTGCTCCTAAGACAGACTCGCCTTATACATTCAGTGTTTGTCCAAATTTTGTTCCTGGTACTGAGAAGACTATGACTGTACACATGGTACCAGGACCAGATGGCGAGTTATATCTGAAGATCAATGATGAGTGGAAGAGAGTCTTAACGACTTGATTGCATTCTAACATTGTACGTGTTACAATGTTTTTTTATGTTATCTAGACGCTTTAGGTTTGAGTCTAAAAAAATCTGGGTATCTAGAACTATCAAGTCTATTGCGCAATTTGATGCCAGGATATGCTCTTTCTGCATCACCAACAGAATCATATCTTTTTCCTTCACACATGACTGGGCAAGAATTTGACTTAGATATTTTCCTCTTGGAATCTAGCGAGTGATTCTTGCCCAACATTCCATATGTCGCATAGTCTTCTGGAGATAACCTTGAGTGGTATGCATTCATTGAATTGATAAAGTTTTCAGAATTTGATGTATCTCCACCATCACCACCGATGGTCATGTTATACTCAGGAGAAAGTTTTGATATCCAAAAAATTTCTCTTTCATTCAACTGCTGTTCATCTGTGTTCTCTACAACCTCAATCGTAAAAGACGCCTCTCCATACTTCCTTATTGCTTTGTATAGATGTGTGTTTTGACCACTTTTTGCGTTGTAAAAATGCTTCTTCAATCTGTCTTCGGCAGACTTTGTTGTTTTGCCGATGTATCTTTTTCCATTGACAACGTTGGTGATTTGATATATAATCATGCTGATATCTCCTGTTTAGATGTTAGAGTGAGTGGGAATTGCCGTTCCGCGACTCACACCTATTTATAATTTGAGGAACTTCATTATGCTTGAAAACTTTTTGTGGTGTGAAAAATATCGTCCAAAGAAGGTGGAAGACACTATTCTTCCGCCCGATCTCAAGGCGACTTTTCAACAATTTGTAGACAACAAAGAGATTCCCAATCTCATTCTCGCTGGTGGACCTGGCATTGGCAAGACTACCATTGCCCGTGCTATGCTGGAAGAAATTGATTGTTCTTACATAGTGATCAATGGTTCTATGAACGGTAACATTGACACACTGAGGAACGAAATCAAAAACTTCGCATCAACCGTATCATTCAAAGGTGGTAGAAAGTATGTCATCCTTGATGAGGCTGATTACCTCAATCCTCAATCGACTCAGCCTGCTCTTCGCAATTTCATGGAAGAGTTTTCTGCTAATTGTGGTTTTATCCT
>JACCDP011030250.1_pt1 | contig 39281 bp, 33 predicted proteins | sample 7445841 | NCBI WGS metagenome assembly JACCDP01 (sample SAMN15323441, study PRJNA562643) | freshwater metagenome | isolation source: river surface water | place: USA:Blue River Watershed | collected 2017-08-17 | reverse complement strand
GGATGGACGTCAGGGAATCGACGATGGCTTCGAGGGACTTCTTCTCTTTGCCGAGGTTCTGGGCGCGCTGCGGGTCGTCCCAGACGGTGGGGTCTTCAAGTTCTGCGTTGACTTGCTCGAGTTTCTCTGACTTCAGATCGAAGTCAAAGATACCTCCGGAGATCTTGCTCGCGCGCGCTGAGGTCGGCGAGCAGGGCAGTGAGGGCGTTTAAGCGTTCGGCTTCCATGATGTTTCGGGGTTCCGGAAAAGCTCACGATTATACCCGAGACACGGTCATTCGCTCTCTGAGGATCCCTCCTGCGGTGAGGCCCGGGAGCGGGAGTCTGAGTCGTCGTCGGGTTCGTCGACATTCTTTGCAACGCTCTGCGTTGCAGGGTTTGTTTCTTCTCTGGCCGCTTGTCGTCGCCTTTCCTTCACGGTTTCTTCGCTGGCTTCTTGTTCCTCCATGGTGGGGAGGCTCTGGCGGGCGCCCGGGCCGGTACCCGATCGGGAGTAGGGCACGCCGGATGTCGTCGTGGTCGTCGTCGTCGTGGTGGTCATGTTCGTCGAGGAGCTTGTAGCCGCAGCAGCACTCGTGCTCGTGCTTTTACTCGTCGACGGGCTCTGCGCAGACACGCCATTGCTGGGCGGTGCCTTTTGGGCGGCATTCCTGATCGCTGCTTGCAGCTGCGCTTTTTCCTTTCGCGCGATCATGTAAAGATCCGAAAAACCATCCATACGATGTCGGTCAGCGGCACCAAGCTCGGCAGGATATTCTGGGTGTTCCTTGGGAATCTGATAGACCCTGCCCACCAAGGGCAGCGTATGGCCTCTCATGTGCTGGAGCAGTTTCATGCCCTTGCTGTCGCTGACCAGATCATCCTCAATGACGAGGTGGGTTTGCTGGTTCACCCTCTCCGGCGTGATGTCGTTAGCCAGATCGTCGAGGCAAGCCTTGCCCATACCCGCCGGATTGAAGCACACCGATTCCATGTCCAGTTTCAGTCCGACATAATTGGCGATTCCGCCGCCGAGCGAGTGACCCACCAGGGTCAGGTGGCCATTGCCTGCTTTGACTGCCTGTTGAATTTCGGCCGTCAGCTGAACGGCCTGCACGAATGACTTTGGTACTTTGTCCGACAGGAAGTTGTCAATATTCGTGCTCCATTGCTTGTCGAGATTGTTCATCGCGCCTGTGCCGGGGAAGCACAGAAAATACTCGGAGGGATTCAACGGGTCGGACACGAGTTGCGCATAAAAGCCAGTCCCGGTGTCACGGATGCCGCCGGTCAAGGGATAAATTTTTGCCAAAAATACGGATTTTTCATCCAAAAAGTCAGCAACATCCAACCGTGATGGGTGCTTCTTTTCCGCTAGACGCGTAAGCGCTGCCACGGCATTCTGGTATTTACTGTTGTCGGGCTGCTCGTCTGCGTTGTGTCGCATTCCCTTTTTGTAGGTTTTCAAATCCTTCGACAGCTTGGCGTACGCATTGATCATTGGTTTCAAGTACTGCTGGACGGTGATCAGCTGTTGTTCGGTCTTGATCATCGCGCTATAGGCGGCGAAAGTCTTGTGGAGCACCCCCTGAGTGAGCGGACGCTGGATGCACAGCGATGACGCGTCTTGCCGGGGGCGCGTGCGCATTCTGGGCGCCGAAGGCTTGCCGGGCTCTGGTGGTGGTTGAGTGCCCGAGGTTGGGGTAGGGATTTGTGCGGAATGCACGTTTTGCGACGCCTTGCGGCTGCTGTCCATGCCCGGCTCACTTTCTGCCTTGTAGTCAACAATGCTGGACGCGGACACAGGATGGGCCGCAGACGATCCAGCCAAGGAGAAATCAGTGTGGGCTGATGCTTGCAGGAACGCCAGCACACCGATGCACTAGCACTAGACGAAAATCCAACGCAGACAGGGGACGGGGATGGTTCGTGGTCAGGGATCGGAGTACGAGGGCTTCAGCAGCCCTCGGCATACTCGACCAGCAGCTGCACCGACGTCTTGCCGTTGAATTCATTGGCATCCAGCCGGTAGGCCACGCGGGCACGATCCGGCAGGCCGTCTGCGTGGTTGAACCAGATCGCGTCAAACTGACGGCCATCTTTTTGCAGCATCAGTTTGAGGTGCTTGTCTTTCAGCACGCGCTGGTTCAGTACACGAAACTCATCGCAGAACACGGGCGGCGGGAAGCCTTGTCCCCACACGTGGGTGTCGAGCAAACGGATAAACTCCAGACTGTAACACTCCGCTTCCAGCGGGCCGTCGGTGTCGATCACTTGTTCGAGCGCTGCCGGGCTGAGCCATTCCCGGCCCACGGTCTCGAAGGCAGCGGCGAACGCAGGAAAATCGGTTTCGCGCAGCGACAGCCCTGCCGCCATCGCATGGCCGCCGAATTTGTCGATCAGTTCAGGGGCGCGCTTGCACACCAGGTCGATGGCGTCGCGCAGATGAAATCCCGGGATCGATCGTCCCGAGCCCTTCATCATGCCGTCGCCCGCAGGCGCGAAGGTGATAGTCGGGCGGTAGAACTTTTCTTTCAGCCGCGAAGCAACGATGCCGATCACGCCCTGGTGCCAGTCCGGATTGAACAGGGTCAGGGTCGCATTGTCCTGCGGATCGATGGTTTCCAGCGAGGCGAGCGCGGCCTCCTGCATGCCGGCCTCGATGTCCCGGCGCTCGCGGTTCATCGCATCCAGCTCGCGCGCGATGTTCATCGCACGGGCGAGGTCATCGGTGAGCAGGCACTCAATGCCCAGCGACATGTCCGACAGCCTTCCGGCAGCGTTCAGGCGCGGCCCGGCAGTGAAACCCAGATCGGTCGCGCTCGCCTTGCGGATGTCGCGCGAGGCCACCGAGAACAAGGCGACGATGCCGGCATGCGCTCTGCCTTCGCGCATCCGTCGTAGTCCCTGTGCGACCAGAATGCGGTTGTTGGCATCCAGCCTCACCACGTCAGCGACCGTGCCCAGCGCGACAAGATCGAGCAGCGCATCCAGCCGGGGCTGGTTCGTTGCATCGAAATGGCCCCGTGCGCGCAGCTCTGCCCGCAATGCCAGCAGCAGATAGAACATGACGCCCACCCCCGCGAGATGCTTGCTGGGAAAACCGCAGCCGGGCTGGTTGGGATTCACGATCACGGCGGCATCGGGGAGCGACTCGCCGGGCAGGTGATGATCCGTGATGACGACCTCGATGCCACGGCGCTTTGCTTCGGCCACACCGGCGATGCTGGCGATGCCGTTGTCAACGGTGATGATGATGTCCGGGGATGTCTGCTGCGCGGTCAGTTCGACGATTTCGGGAGTGAGTCCGTAGCCGTACTCAAACCGGTTCGGGACGATGTAATCAATGGTCGCGCCCATGGCGCGCAGGCCACGAACGGCAACGGCGCAGGCCGTGGCGCCGTCGCAGTCATAGTCGGCAACGACAGTGAATTTTTTTTGCTGTGCTATCGCATCGGCGATGAAGGTCGCGGCGTGGCTCACCCGGGACAGCTGGCCAGGGGCAATCAGCGCGGTGACGTCAGTGGACAGCTCGCCGATCGTGCTCAGGCCGCGCGCGGCCATCAGCCGGGCGAGCACGGGATGCAGCCCTTGCTGGGCAAGCATCGCTGCATTGCGTGCGGAGAATTGTCGTACAGCGATGCGGGTCATGAGGCGAGGCGGGACAGCGAAGGCGGGAGCCAGAATTTTCTCATGCTTGAGCGGCGCACGCTCCAGACATCCAGCCTGTGGCTGTCGCTGATTACCAGTCTCAGCGCATCGATCCGACCGGAGCCCAACTGCTCGAGCGCAGGGGCAAATTGCGCTTTCTCCAGTTCCCGCATCTGGTGCAGCCAGCCGGCCCAATCCTCGGCGAGCGCAAGCGGCAACAGCGTCGTGATGAGTGTCGGGTCGGCGTTGTTGCCGGAGCCGGTGTCGGCCAGCGAGCCGGCCAGCCCGCGTGCCCCGGAGGGCAAGTCGGCACCCGGCGACATGCCCCACAGCCAGAGCGCGTTCACCCGCAGCTCGCCCCGGGCTTCGCGCTCCTGATTCAGTGGATGCTGGTGCCAGAGCATCTGTACCTCATTGTGCAGGCGCCGCCAGTTCCGCGCGGCATGACCGCTCGGCTGCCAGACATCGATGTTGTGCCCGCAGGCGGCATCCGGCGAACAGGTCCTGAACTCCACCCACGGCTCGGCACGCACGAACCAGTAATGCGTATTGCCGTAGACGAGTTCAAGCTGCTGCTCGGCGAACAGAGGCTGGATACTGTCGAACAGCGTTCGCGCCTCCTGATGATTGAGCACAATGCGCCGGTAATCGGTAAGCACCAGATGATCTCGCGCGACATGCAGATGCACCGGTTGCACGACGAACCAAGCGCCCGGGGAGACAGGCAGGCCCAGTGCATCCATCAATGCATGCGCGACGGGAGGGCTGTTATCGTTGTGATGACCGCACAACCATCGCTCATGCGGCAGGCAGGCATCAAAATTCCCGACTTCCTGGTGCTCTTGCCGTCGCGCGCGGGCCAGCAGTTTCGCCAGCGCGGGCAGGTTCAGGTGGGACAGCAGATCTCGGGCGAGGGCTTGCGGAGGACGAGCGAAGGGGAGAACGAGCGTCTTGGAAAGCATCCGAACATTGTAGGCGATTGCGGTTTGACTATGGCAAACTGCCGGCTTTGCCTATCCTTTAACGTCTTTTCACCGGAGCCGCTGCTTGTCCTGGTTTCAGAACCTGCCGTTTGAATGGACCATCGGCCTGCGCTACACGCGCGCGGGTCGGCGCAGCGCGCGCAACAGCTTTATCTCGTTCATCTCGCTGATCTCCATGGCCGGCATCGCGCTGGGCGTCGCAGCGCTGATCGTGGTGCTCTCCGTAATGAACGGCTTTCAAAAGGAAGTGCGCGACCGGATGCTGTCCGTGCTCGCGCATGTGGAAGTGTTCGATGCATCGGGCAGCCTGCCGGACTGGCAGGCCACCGCTGCGGAAGTCGGCCGCCATCCGCGGGTGCGCGGCGCAGCGCCTTATGTGGAGGCGCAGGCCATGGTCACGCGTGAAGACACAGTGCGCGGGATCATGGTGCGCGGCATCTTGCCGGAGGAGGAGCCCAGGGTATCGGAGGTCGCCACGCAGATCGTTGCCGGCAAACTCGTCGATCTCAGGGCGGGCGAATTCAACATCGTGCTGGGTAGCGCATTGGCGCGCAGTCTGCGGCTGCAACTGGGCGACAAGATCACGCTGATCGCGCCGCAGGGGCAGGTGACTCCCGCGGGCGTGCTGCCCCGGCTCAAACAGTTTACGGTGGTCGGTGTGTTCGAGGCAGGGCATTATGAATACGACTCATCGCTGGCCTTCATCCATATGCACGACGGTCAGACATTGTTCCGCCTTGGCGGGCCGTCCGGGCTGCGCCTGCGCGTGGCCGACATGCAGCGCGCACCCGAAGTCGCGGCGGAACTGGCGGCGACCTTGCCGGGCAATCTGTATATCCGCGACTGGTCGCAACAGAACCGCAACTGGTTCGCTGCCGTGCAAACCGAAAAGCGGATGATGTTCATCATTCTCACGCTCATCATTGCAGTGGCTGCGTTCAATCTGGTCTCCACGCTGGTGATGACGGTGACGGACAAGCAGGCGGACATCGCCATCCTGCGCACACTGGGCGCATCGCCGGGGTCGATCATGAAGATCTTTGTCATTCAGGGCGCGCTGGTCGGCTTGCTGGGCACGGGTATTGGTGTGCTGCTGGGCGTGCTGGTCGCGCTGAATGTGGATGTGATCGTGCCCTTCATCGAGGCGCTGTTTCATGTGCAGTTCCTGCCACGCGATATTTATCTGATCAGCGCCTTGCCCTCGGATTTGCGCTGGCCGGATGTCTGGCAGATCGGTGGCATGGCGGTGCTGCTGGCTTTTCTGGCGACCTTGTATCCGAGCTGGTGGGCAGCTCGGGTTCGTCCGGCCGACGCTTTGCGACATGAGTAGGCGCTGAATATGGATGCTTCTTCACCCGTCGTGCTGTCCTGCTCGCATCTCGGCAAGCGATTTGCGCAGGGGCGCGACAGCCTGACCGTGCTGGCCGACATTGATTTTTCTGTCGCGCGCGGCGAACGGGTAGCGATCGTCGGTGTATCCGGGTCGGGCAAGTCCACGCTGCTGCATCTGCTGGGCGGGCTGGATACACCCAGCAGCGGCGAGGTCAGGCTGATGGGGCAGTCGCTGGTCAGTTTGTCGGAATCCGCGCGCGGTGAATTGCGCAATCGCTCGCTCGGCTTCGTTTATCAGTTTCATCATCTGCTGCCCGAATTTTCTGCGCTGGACAATGTGGCTATGCCTTTGCTGATACGCCGACTGCCGAAAGCCGAGGCGCGTGCCCGCGCCGCCGCGCTGCTGTCGCGCGTGGGCCTCGGTGAGCGCTTGTCGCATGTGCCGGGTGAGCTGTCTGGCGGCGAACGCCAGCGCGTCGCGCTGGCTCGTGCGCTGGTCACCCAACCGGCATGTGTGCTGGCCGATGAGCCGACAGGCAATCTCGACCGGCATACTGCGCAGCAGGTGTTCGCACTGATGCTGGAGCTGTCGCAGACCCTCGGCACCGCCTTCGTGATCGTCACGCATGATGTCGATCTGGCGCGGCATTGCGACCGTGTGCTCCGCTTGTCGCAAGAAGGTTTGTCTGCGGGCGCTGGCTGATTGCGCGTCATGCCATGCTGATCGACAGTCATTGCCACCTCGACGCGCAGGAATTCGGTGACGGTGCAACGGGCATTGCCGCGCGGGCCGCAGTGCAGGGAGTGCGCTGGATCGTGATCCCGGCGGTCGAACGCGCGAATTTTGATGCGGTGCGCCGGCTTGCGCATCAGTGCGATGGCGGTGTCTACGCATTGGGCATTCATCCGATGTATGTTCCCGCGGCCTCGGAGGCCGATCTCGTGACCCTGCGTGCCGAGGTCGAACAATCTCTTGCTGACCAACGCTTCATCGCCATTGGCGAAATAGGTCTGGATTTTTTCATTCCCGGGCTGCGTGAGGGCGAGCTGCGCGAGAAGCAGGAATTCTTTTACGTTGAACAGCTGAAGATCGCGCGTGACGCCGGCTTGCCCGTGATACTGCATGTCCGCCGGTCTCAGGATACCTTGCTCAAATACCTGCGCCGCATTCGCGTGAGCGGCGGACTGGCGCATGCCTTCAATGGCAGTGAGCAGCAAGCCCATGCATTTATCGGGATGGGCTTCGCGCTGGGGTTGGGTGGCGCGATGACCTTCACGCGCGCGCTGCAGATACGTCGTCTTGCATCGAGCCTGCCGGCGACGGCGCTGGCGCTGGAAACCGATGCGCCGGACATTTCTCCTTCCTGGCTGCATCCGGCACCCAACAGCCCGGAGCAGCTTCCTGCAATCGCAGCGGTGCTGGCCGAGTTGCGCGGCCAGTCTGTGGCAGAGATCGCGCAGCAGACGACGGAGAACGTCGCGCGCGTGCTGCCCCGCCTTGGCAGCCTGATGATGGCCTGATTGCGCGCGCTGTCGCTGGGCTTGCTGGCGGGCGTGCTCTGGTTGCAGAGCCGGGCAGTGCTGCCGCACATGCACCTGCTGCTGGCCTTGTTTGTCCTGTCGCTGGTGATCATGGCATCAGCGATTGCCGTTATGCCCGCGCTCGGCGCTCGCACCTTCCGCTGTCGCGGGCTGATCGGCGTGTCGCTGTTGCTGCTTGCCGGTGCTTCGCTGGGTGTCGGTTCGGCCGGCCTGCGCGCGCAGCAGCGGCTCCAGCACAGCCTGTCGCCGGCGCTGGAAGGACGAGATATCGTCGTCATCGGTGAAGTGCGGGGCTTGCCCGATGTGGTCGCCATGGGGACTCGATTCCGCTTGCGTCTGCAGCAGGCCAGCCTGCCTGACGGTGTCGCTATTGACGTGCCTGGCGATCTTTCCGTGGGTTGGTATACCGATGAGGAAGCCCGTCCGCCGGTGCTGCGCTCGGGCGAGCGATGGCGGCTGAGCGTGCGCTTGAAGCGCCCTCACGGATTGATCAATCCGGCGGGTTTCGATGCTGAAGCCTGGATGTTGAATGAAAACCTGCGCGCCACTGCCTATGTGCGGCCCGCAGGGGGTCAGCGCATCGAGGCTGCGCCTCACTGGTGGCAGTCGCCCGGCGCCGCGATCGACAACCTCCGCGCGGCCATCCGCGAAAAAATCACCGGCGCACTGGCCGGCCAGCCCTATGCCGGTGTCATTGTTGCGCTGGTCGTGGGTGACCAGCGCGCGATCGGACCCCGCGACTGGGAGGTGTTCGCCACAACCGGCATCGGGCATCTGGTGTCCATCTCCGGGCTGCACATCACCATGATCTCGGCGCTGGTGGCCCTGCTGGTTCACTGGTTGTGGCGACATTCGTTCTTCACGCGTGCCCGTCTGCCGCTGCGACTGCCCGCGCAGAAAGCGGCGGTGGGCGCCGGATTTCTGGCGGCAGGGTTCTATGTGGCGTTGGCCGGTTTCGGCATTCCGGCGCAGCGCACTCTGGTGATGCTGGGCGTGGCGAACGCGGCGCTGTGGAGCGACCGCACACCGGCGGTGTCCCACGTCTTGTGCGCGGCGCTGATCGTGGTCCTGCTGGTCGATCCCTGGAGCGTGCTGTGGCCGGGCTTCTGGCTGTCGTTCGTTGCGATTGGCTGCATTCTCTACGCGACGGCAGGGCGCGCGGACATCGCTGCCACGACAATCCCCGTTACAACGATCCCTGCCACAACGATCCCTGCCACGCAGACCGTCGCGCCGGCCAGTCGGTGGCCGGCATTGCGCTCTGCCGCGCACACGCAAGGGGTGGTCACACTGGGGTTGCTGCCGCTGAGCGTGGTCTGGTTTGCACAGGTCTCGCTGGTGAGCCCGCTCGCGAATGCAGTGGCGATACCGCTGATCAGTTTCGTGGTCACGCCCTTGTCGCTGCTGGGCGGCGTGATGCCCGCGCCACTCTCGACCCCGTTGCTGATGTCGGCGCATGCGCTGATGGCCTGGCTCGCCGGCGGGCTGAACTGGCTGGCCAGCGTCGACTGGGCGGTCTGGCAAGCGCCTCAGCCGGAGTGGGGCGCATTTGCGGTGGCGATGGCAGGCACCGTTTGGGCGCTTGCGCCGCGAGGCTGGCCGCTGCGTTGGGCGGGTGTGCTGCTCTGGCTGCCGGTGCTCCTCGCGCGTCCCGAGGCGCCGTCGCAGGGTTTTTGGGTGACGGCCTTTGATATTGGGCAGGGCAATGCGGTGCTGGTGGAAACCGCGCATCACCGCTTGCTGTATGACAGCGGCCCCGCATTTTCTGCGGAGTCCGATGGCGGCAGCCGTGTGCTCTTGCCTTATCTGCGCTCGCGCGGCATCGGATCACTGGAAGCGATGGTGATCTCGCACAGCGACCAGGATCACGCCGGTGGCGCGCGTTCATTGTGGTCGGGGGTGAAGGTCGGCTGGCTGAGCTCCTCGCTGCCGGCAGGGCATCCCTTGCTGGCAGGATCGCCGCCGCACGTCGCCTGTCGTGCCGGGCAATCATGGATGTGGGACGGTGTGCGCTTCGAGATGCTTCATCCGACGGCCGATCTGCTGAACGACAACGAAGCACGTCCGAATGCGCGCAGCTGCACGCTGAAGATCAGCTACCGTGACCGGTCGGTGCTGCTCACCGGGGACATTGAGGCGCCGCAGGAGCGGGCGCTGCTTGCCCGGGCGCGGTCGGCGCTGCGTGCCGATGTGTTGCTGGCGCCGCACCATGGCAGCGGCACCTCATCGACCGAGGCATTTCTCGATGCCGTGGATCCGGCGGTGGCGATTTTTCAAGTGGGATATCGCAATCGTTACCGGCATCCGAAGGCGGAGGTGATGGATCGCTACCGGGCGCGCGAGATCCTGCCATTGCGCACGGATCAGTCTGGCGCGGTGCATATTGAGTTTGATGAAACTCTGCGCATTCAGCGCTACCGTTGCGAGCGTGAACGGTACTGGTCAGCCGACACTTGCCGTAGCAAGCTTCCGGCAGACTGACGTCGGCTTGCGAAAGATGGAAAGCAGTCAGGATCAGACATGCCAGCATCCGCAGCCTGAACTGAGGCGCGGATGAAACGACCACTGAATGAGCTGCTGCTGGCAGTCGCTACACTGCTGTTGCCTGCGTGGGCGCTCGCGTGGCCGGGCGAGGCCATGCAGACCTTCATCGAGCGCGGCCGACCGACCACGGTGGTCGATATCGATAATGACACTTTGCTGCTGACGGGCTCGGATCGTTTCTACACCAGTGGGCTGCGCTTGTCCCACAGCTACCGGATGCGCAGTGACGATGGCTGGGAGTCGATGGGCTGGCGCATGGGTCAGCAGCTCTACACCGCGTCAAGCATACAGCGTCGGCCGGAGCAACTGGCCGCGCTGGATCATCCGTATGCGGGTTGGATCTATGCCGGGCTGTTTCACCGTCGCGAAGCCAGCGATGGCAGCGAGATTGCGTTTGGTCTGGATATCGGCTGTCTCGGGCCTTGCGCCGGCGGAGAGTGGACACAGAACAGCCTGCATCGACTGCTGCATCAGCCTCGTTCCGGCGCCTGGAACTCGCAGATCGGCAGCGAGGCCGGTCTGGTCTTTCTGGTTGGCGCGCGCGGGCCGTACTGGTCGCTGGGAGACACGATGGATCTGCGCCCCGGGGTGGCGGCTCGGCTGGGCAATATTTTCACGGACCTCAGTGCCGAAGCGACCCTGCGTGCAGGCCGGTTGCGCGGTGATTCGCGCAGTACGAGTGGCTATGGATTTGTTCGCGTCGCTGCGCGCGCTGTCGGACATGATGCGACGCTGCAGGGCGGCTGGCTGAGCGGCACGGATGCCCGCACAGTCACCCCGAAACGTCTGACTGGCGAGGCCGAGGTGGGCCTGCAGTGGCAATCGGCGCAGTGGGCGCTTCGCGTGTCGGTGGTCAGGCGTGGCAACGAGATCAAAGGGCTGAGCGAAGCTGACGGACGTCAGGATTTTCTGCGGCTTTCCATCGCATTCACCCGGTGAGAACAGCGCCGCCGTCAACGACCGAATGCAGTGCTGGTTTCCGCAGGGCGGTGGATTCTTTGCGGTATAATTCGAATTTCACGCTAGTGCCTTTCGGCATATCCTGCAATGACCAAGTTTGTTTTTGTCACTGGCGGCGTCGTGTCTTCCCTCGGCAAAGGGATTGCTGCAGCGTCTCTGGCCGCGATCCTCGAATCGCGCGGCCTCAAAGTCACCCTCCTCAAGCTGGACCCCTACATCAACGTCGATCCCGGAACGATGAGCCCGTTCCAGCACGGTGAAGTGTTTGTTACCGATGATGGCGCTGAAACCGACCTCGATCTGGGTCATTACGAGCGTTTCATCAGCGCGCGCATGAAAAAGGTGAACAACTTCACCACCGGCCAGATCTATGAGTCGGTGATCCGCAAGGAACGTCGCGGCGAATATCTCGGCAAGACGGTGCAGGTGATTCCGCACATTACCAACGAGATTCAGGAATTCATTCATCGCGGCGCAGAAGGCTTTGATGTCGCGATCGTCGAGATCGGCGGCACGGTGGGTGATATCGAATCGCTGCCTTTCCTCGAAGCCGCGCGACAGCTGTCGCTGCGTGCCGGCCGCAACAGCGCGGCCTTTGTTCATCTGACGCTGGTGCCGTATCTGGTCTCCGCAGGCGAGCTGAAAACCAAGCCGACGCAGCACAGCGTGCAAAAGCTGCGTGAGATCGGTATCTCGCCCGATGCCTTGCTGTGCCGTGCCGACCGTCGTATTCCCGATGATGAGCGGGCGAAGATCTCGCTGTTCTCGAACGTTCAGGAAGACGCGGTGATTTCTGTATGGGATGCGGACACTATCTACAAGATCCCGCAGATGCTGCACGATCAGGGGCTGGATCGCATCATCTGCGAGAAGCTGAACATTGAGGCCAAACCCGCCGATCTGTCGATGTGGAGCCGTCTGGTCGATTCGCTCCAGCATCCCAAGCATGAAGTCAATATCGCGATGGTCGGCAAATATGTCGACCTGACCGAATCCTACAAGTCGCTGACCGAAGCGTTGCGTCATGCCGGCATCCACACCGAGTCGCGCGTGAACATCGAATACGTCGATTCGGAAGAGATCGAGACCCAGGGGACGGGCAGCTTGTCGAAGTTCGATGCCATTCTCGTGCCGGGTGGTTTTGGCAAGCGTGGCGTGGAAGGCAAGATCGCTGCCGCACGCTATGCGCGCGAGAGCAAGGTGCCGTATCTGGGCATCTGCCTTGGCATGCAGGTGGCTTTGATCGAATACGCACGTAATGTTGCCGGTCTGAAGAATGCCAACTCGACCGAGTTCGACCCCAACACTGAAAACCCGGTCGTGGCGCTGATCACCGAATGGCAGAATCATGATGGCGTGATCGAACGCCGTGATGCGAACTCCGATCTCGGCGGCACGATGCGTCTGGGCGCGCAGACCTGCGCAGTGAAGCCGGGCACGCTGGCGGCCGACATCTACGGCGCCGAAGTCACCGAGCGCCATCGTCATCGTTACGAGGCGAACAATCATTACCTCGATCGCGTGGAAAAAGCCGGTCTCGTCGTCTCTGCGCGCACCCCGCATGAAGCGCTGTGTGAAATCATGGAACTGCCGCGTACTGGTGAGCACGCGCATCCGTGGTACATGGGCGTGCAGTATCACCCCGAGTTCAAGTCCACCCCGCGCGATGGACACCCGCTGTTCATCTCGTTCATCAAGGCCGCGCTCGCGCACAAGGAAGCCGGCGGACAGAGGAAGGCTGCATGAAACTCTGCGGATTCGATGTCGGCCTCGACAAGCCGTTCTTCCTGATCGCCGGGCCTTGTGTGATCGAGTCTGAGCAGATGGCTCTCGACACTGCGGGTCAACTGAAAGAAATCACTTCGGCGCTCGGCGTCCCCTTTATCTACAAATCCTCGTTCGACAAGGCCAATCGTTCGTCGGGCTCGTCGTTCCGCGGTCTGGGCATGGAAAAAGGTCTGCAGATACTGGCCACGGTCAAGCAGCAGATCGACGTGCCAGTGCTGACCGATATTCACGAGATTGACGAGATCAAGCCGGTCGCTGCCGTGGTGGATGTATTGCAGACGCCCGCCTTCCTGTGCCGTCAGACCGATTTCATTCGCGCCTGTGCCCAATCGGGCAAACCGGTGAATATCAAGAAAGGCCAGTTCCTCGCACCCGGCGACATGAAAAACGTGATCGACAAGGCACGCGACGCAGCACGCGAGGCGGGCTTGCCGACCGATGTGTTCATGGCCTGCGAGCGCGGCGTATCGTTTGGCTACAACAATCTGGTGTCGGACATGCGCTCGCTGGCAATCATGCGCGAGACGGCTTGCCCGGTCGTGTTCGATGCCACGCACTCGGTGCAGCTGCCGGGCGGGCAGGGAAGCACCTCCGGCGGGCAGCGTGAGTTCGTGCCGGTGCTGGCACGCGCTGCGGTCGCAGTCGGCATCGCCGGTTTGTTCATGGAGACGCATCCCGATCCGGCGAATGCAAAATCGGACGGCCCGAACGCAGTGCCGCTAGGCCGGATGCGCGAACTGCTGGCCAGCCTGGCCGAGCTGGACCGCGTGGTGAAGAAAACCCCGTTCCTTGAAAACGATTTCTGACGACTGTCGGCGTGCTCGGGCTGCGCTTCGCAGCCCGCTGGCGCGCGCAACCACAATAATCTGTCCTGGAGAAATGAATGAGTGCAATCGTTGACATCATTGGCCGCGAGATCATTGACTCGCGCGGCAATCCCACCGTCGAGTGCGATGTACTGCTGGAATCCGGCGTGATGGGCCGCGCTGCCGTGCCGTCGGGCGCGTCGACTGGTTCCCGCGAAGCGATCGAGCTGCGCGATGGTGACGCCAAGCGCTATCTCGGCAAAGGCGTGCTGAAAGCCTGCGAGAACATCAACACCGAAATTTCCGAAGCGGTGATGGGTCTGGATGCCAGCGAACAGGCCTTTTTGGATCACACGATGATCGACCTCGACGGCACCGACAACAAAGGCCGCCTCGGCGCGAATGCGATGCTCGCCGTGTCGATGGCCGTGGCCAAGGCTGCTGCGGAAGAAGCCGGTCTGCCACTGTATCGCTACTTCGGCGGCTCGGGCGCGATGCAGATGCCGGTGCCGATGATGAACGTGATCAATGGCGGCGCGCATGCCGACAATAATCTCGACCTGCAAGAGTTCATGATCATTCCGGTCGGCGCGCCCAGTTTCCGCGAAGCGATTCGCTATGGCGCCGAGGTCTTCCATCATCTGAAGAAGATCCTGCATGACAAGGGCCTGACCACGGCGGTGGGCGACGAAGGCGGTTTCGCGCCTTCGGTGAAGAATCATGAGGAAGCGATCCAGCTGATCCTGCAGGCGATTGAAAAAGCCGGCTATGAGCCGGGCACGCAGATTGCGCTGGGTCTTGATTGCGCGGCGTCCGAGTTCTACAAGGATGGCAAATACCATCTTGACGGCGAAGGTCTGGTGCTGTCGTCCGGCGATTTCACCAACCTGCTGTCGACCTGGTGCGACAAGTATCCGATCATCTCCATCGAAGACGGCATGCACGAAGGCGACTGGGAGGGCTGGGCGACGTTGACACAGGCGCTGGGCAAGAAGGTGCAGCTGGTCGGCGATGATCTGTTCGTCACCAACACCAAGATCCTGCGCGAAGGCATACAGAAAGAGATCGCGAACTCCATTCTGATCAAGATCAATCAGATCGGCACGCTGACCGAGACCTTCGCAGCGATCGAGATGGCCAAGCGAGCCGGCTACACCGCGGTGATCTCGCACCGTTCCGGCGAGACCGAAGATTCGACGATTGCTGACATTGCCGTCGGCACGAATGCCTTGCAGATCAAGACGGGCTCGATGTCGCGCTCGGACCGCATGGCGAAATACAACCAGCTGCTGCGCATCGAGGAAGATCTGGGCGATATCGCCAGCTATCCCGGCCGGCAGGCTTTTTACAACCTCAAGTAAGCGGTGCGGGCCGCTGCTGCATCGCGGCCCTTTACCGCGTTTGCGGATCCTCCAGTGCGACTGATCCTCATCGGACTGACCGTGTTGCTTATCCTCATCCAGTACCCGTTGTGGCTGGGGAAGGGTAGCTGGCTGCGTGTCTGGGATTTATCGCGGCAGCTCGACAGCGCGCTTGCCAAAGAGCAGGAGCTGAAAGACCGCAACGCCAAACTCGCGTCCGAGGTGCAGGATCTGAAAGAAGGCACGGGCGCGGTCGAGGAGCGCGCCCGCTATGAGCTGGGACTGATCAAGGACAACGAAGTCTTCGTGCAGATTCTGGAGAGCGACAGCAAGAAGGTGTCGGCAGGAGCCACGGCCAAACCTGCCGGGCAGTGATCATGCTGCCCGCGACAAGCGTCAGGCGAACACTCAGTGCTGCTGGCTGCCCGGCAGCTGCACGGCATCCGAGATCGCATCGGACGTAAACAGCTGCGCGCAGTCCACCGCATCGAAGGTGTATTGCTGGCCGCAGAAGTCGCAATCGATCTCCAGCTCGCCCAGATCGGCGATGGCTGAATCCACTTCTTCCTTGCCCAGCATTTTGAGCATGTTGCCGACTTTCTCGCGCGAGCAGCCGCAATGAAAGCTTGGATGCCGGGGCTCGAATACACGCACGGACTCTTCCCAGTACAGCCTTTGCAGCAGCGTCATGATGTCGGTGTTGAGCAATTCTTCGTCGCTGACGGTCGAGGCGAGTGTCACTGCGCGGTTCCAGGCATCGGCATCGTCATCGGAAGAAGCCGTGCCGCCTTCATCGGGCAGTCTCTGCAGCAGCAGGCCACGCGAGGTGTGCTCATCGGCAGCCAGCCATAGCCGCGTGTCGAGCTGCTCCGAGCGCATCATGTAGTTTTCGATGACGGTAGCGACCGAATCGCCGTCCAGGGACACGATGCCCTGGTAGGCCTGCTGGCCGGGCAGTTTGTCTGCCGGATCGAGCGTCATGGCGAAGCGGCCCTGGCCATGCTGATTGACCAGCTGTTGCAGACTCGCTTCCTCGGCAATCTCGGTCTCTTCGTGCAGCTTGGCGGTCGCTCTCAGTCGCAGCAGCGCATCGCATTCCACGACCAGCAGCTGCACCGGGCCATCCCCGTGAATCTGCAGAATGATGGAGCCGTTGAACTTCAGGTTGGCCGACAGCAGCGCGGCGGCCGCCATCATTTCGCCCAGTACCGTACTCACTGCTTGCGGATAACTGCGCTGCGACTGAACTTGTTGCCAGGCGTCGGAAATCTCGACCAGCTCGCCCCGGACAGGCGAGCGTTCGAACATGAATCTTTGCAGGGTATCCAACTCAGTCTATCCGTTTCAGGTGTTTCTTGAAATGCGCGCCGCGCTCAGCATACGTCTGCGCACTGCGGCGCAAGCCTTCGAGTTGCTCGTCGGTGAGTGTGCGTGCAACTTTAGCCGGTGAACCTATGATCAGCGAATTGTCAGGAAATTCTTTGCCCTCAGTGATCAGGGCTCCTGCACCGATCAGGCAGTTCTTGCCGATCTTCGCGCCATTCAGCACCACGGCCTGTATGCCGATCAGACAGCCATCGCCAATCGTGCAGCCATGCAGCATGGCCTGATGTCCCACCGTCACGCCTTTGCCCATGCTCAGCGGATAGCCTTTGTCGGTATGCAGCACCGTGCCTTCCTGAATGTTGCTGTCATCGCCAACGTCGATCAGCTCATTGTCGCCGCGAAGGGTGGCGCCAAACCAGATGCTGACGCGCTCGCCGAGCCTGACTTTGCCGATCAGCGTGGCGGAATCGGCGATGTACGCCGTCGGATGAATGTCGGGGATGTGCTCGTCAAGCTGATAGATGGCCATGGGGATTGATTACAATGCGCACTTCACAAAACATGCATTTTACCTGCCACCCGATGAAGCCTCCCGAGACAGAGATTCCCGAGGGCGCCGACGTGCGCCTTCAGGCGCTCGCCCTGCTGACCGAGCGCGACGCGTCCAGGAAGGCAGAGGGAACGCGGACATTGCGGCGGGCCTGGAATGAGGGCCGCCTGAGGCTGCTAGCGGAAGACATGATCAACGCCCGGACCGATGAGATCCCGGGTCGTCCGGCGAAGCCATTACTCGTGCCCCCTCGTGAGGTCAAGCAGCGCTCGATGACAAGCACCGAAGGCCGGGCGGCGCTGATCCATGCGCTGGCGCACATCGAGTTCAATGCGATCAATCTTGCGCTTGACGCAGTCTGGCGCTATCCAGAGATGCCGAAGGAGTTTTACGCCGACTGGCTGAAGGTCGCCGATGAAGAGGCACTGCATTTCATGCTGCTGTCCGCGCATCTGGAATCACTGGGCTTTGCCTACGGTGACTTCAATGCGCACAACAGCCTGTGGGAGATGGCAGAGAAAACCGCCGACGATTTGCTGGCGCGCATGGCGCTGGTGCCGCGCACGCTGGAGGCGCGCGGCCTCGACGCCACGCCGGGTGTGCGCAACAAGCTGGCGCAGGTCGGCGATAGCAAGGCTGCCGAGATCCTCGACATCATCTTGCGCGACGAGATCGGGCATGTGGAGATCGGCAATCGCTGGTACCGGTGGCTGTGCGAGCGGGAGGGCCGCGACATCATCGCGACTTATCGCGATCTGTCCCGACAATATAAAGCACCCACCCTCAAAGGCCCGTTCAATCTGGAAGCGCGCCGGGCTGCCGGATTTACCGAACAGGAGCTCACGGCCCTGCATTCCGGCGGCTGACACGGCAGTAGCCTGCCTGAGCCGACGGAGTTGGAGAAAAACTACCACGGGTGGCGCATCTCGAACGCACCCCGGTCAAAAAAGCCGTAGTAGACTCGACTGAGTCAGTGTGCGGAAATGGTGACGAGATGAAGGGTATTCATGCACAAGGTATTCATCGTGATCTGAATCCCGCTTCACTGCCTGAGATGTCCGGAAGGCAGCGGTCGGATGCGCGGGCAAAAGTCGATCTGGTCGTCATACAGCTAAGGCAGAGCCTGGTCTTGGCGTCGAAGCACATCCAGCAATCCAGCGCTTTTCCTGCGCTCGCCAGCCGATCGGAAGGACTGCGCAATATCAAGTCTCAGGCGCCGACCCATCGGTACGGCATGGCGAAAAATCCGCTCTCACGGCCGGGCAGGCCCATTGGGCCTCCTGCGCCTCACCGTTTTATCGGGCCATTGCCAGTGCCACAGCGTGCAATGCCAGCATCGGTGCTTCCGGAGCCGCAAAAAATACACATCACGGATTTACCCGCTGCGCAATACGGGATGCTGATAAGCGATATCTCTCCTCACCGGGGTATTCTGGTGCCGGACGTCCACGAGCACAGCGCGGTAAGGCTGCAGCAAATGCGCCTCGGCGAGGCCGAACTGGCGTCGGGAACCATGAAAACCAGCCGGATGGACCCTGAGGGGCCTGAACTGGCGTCAGGAAAAATAAAGACCAGTCGGGTGGGCCTTCAGGCAACTGAACTGGCGTCGGGCAAAATGAAAACGAGAGCCGCATGGACTGAGGGTCAGGCAGGTCGTGTCTCCGGGTCTCATCCGCCGCTTACGCGCGGTGCGGGCGAGCATCGCCGGCCAGTGCCTGCCGAAAACAAGACTTTCGTGACGTCCGCTGGACAGGCAGATGTCACCCTCTAGCCGCTACGCCGGGCATGCGCTCGTTCGACCTCCAGCAGGCGCAGCACCCTTCGCTGCACTTTGCCAGTCGTGGTCATCGGCAGCGCATCGATGAATTCGATTTCTTTCGGATATTCATAGGGCGCGAGCAGGCCGCGCACATGCTGCTGCAGTTCGGTGATCAGCTGCTCATCCTCCGAAGGCCCGCGCGGTGTGCCCTCGGTGAGCACCACGAACGCCTTGACCAGATTGCCGCGCTCCTCGTCCGGCTTGGGCACCACCGCCGCATTGGCCACGGCGGGATGCTTGACCAGACAGTTCTCTATTTCCGACGGGCCGATGCGATAGCCTGCCGCCTTGAACATGTCATCCGCGCGCCCCCGGTACCAAAGATAACCCTCGGCATCGATTTCCGCCAGATCGCCGGTGCGCAGCCAGTCGCCGCTGTATTTTGCAGCTGTCGCTTCGGGGTTGTTCCAGTAGCCGATGAACAGCACCGGATCCGGATGACCCTGCCTGTCGCATCGATGCAGCGCGACTTCTCCGGTGCCACCTGCCGGCACTGGCTGGCCATCGTCATCGATCACGGCGACCCGATGGCCGGGGTAGGGACGGCCCATGCTGCCCGGACGCGCTGGCCAGCGTTCCGCGCTGTTGCCGACGATGTAGTTGGCCTCGGTCTGGCCAAACATTTCATTGACCGTCACGCCCAGCGCCTCCCGCGTCCAGTTGAACACGGCGTCGCCCACCGCTTCACCGGCACTCATGATCGCGCGCAGCTTCAGCTGGTAGTGGCGACGCGGTTCCGGCACGGCCTTCATCATCATCTTCAGCGCCGTGGGAAACAGGAAGCTGTTCGTGACCCGGTACTTTTCCATCAGCCGAAATGCCATGTCAGCGGAGAAGCGCGCGCGACTGGCGACGATAGGACGTCCGAAATACAGCGTGGGCAGCAACGCATCCATCAGCCCGCCGGTCCATGCCCAGTCGGCGGGCGACCAGAACACATCATCGTCTCTCGGGAACCAGTTCTGCGAAGCGACGAAGCCGGTCAGATTGCCGATCAGCGCCGATTGCGGCATCAGCGCGCCCTTGGGTGAACCTGTCGTGCCGCTGGTGTAGATCAGCAGCGCAGGATCGGTGGCGCGAGTACCGACGGGCGTGAAATGCTCCGCTTGCGACTGCATGGCCTCGTGCCATGCGATGGCGTGCGGCGCATGCGCGTCGACCGCGATCACATGCTTGAGGCGCGGGCAGCGTGCCCGCACGCTGGCGATGTTGGGCAGGCCTGCCTGATCGACGATGACGACTGCGGCTTCACTGTCCTGCAGACGGTATTCGAGCGCATCGGGGCCGAACAGCACCGACATGGGCATGGCGATGGCACCGAGCTGATGGCAGGCGATATGGGCCGCGGCGACTTCAGGACGTTGCGGCATCACGATGGCGACGCGCGTCCCGCGTGACACATGCAGCGATTGCAGCAGGTTGGATAGCCGGTTGGCGTCGCGCTGCAGTTCGGCGTAGGTGACTGCACGATGCCCTGCGATCTCGTCGTCGACATAGATCGCGATACGCTCAGGTTCGCTGGCCCAGCGCGTGCAGCACCATTCCGCGATATTGAAATCCTCTGGAACATGCCAGCGAAACTCGCGATAGAGCGTGTCGTACTGGTCAGTGGCTGTCTGGCCCGGCATGGCTGTCCCCTTATAATGGTCGCGCGATGCTACCGTCAGCCCCGGCGGCTGGCAAGCACCCGCCCATCCACCGATCACCACCGACGATGTACTCCCCGACAAAACCATCACGCTCCGAGTTTCTGACCCTGCGCGGCATGAAGACCCATGTTCGTCACTGGGGCCCCGAGGGCGCGCCCATGCTGTTCATGCTGCATGGCTGGATGGATGTGTCGGCCTCTTTCCAGTTTGTCGTGGATTGCCTGTCGCGCGAGTGGCATGTGATCGCGCCGGACTGGCGCGGCTTTGGTCTTTCCGATCGCAGCGCTGCAGGCAGCTACTGGTTTCCCGATTATCTGGCCGACCTTGAGGCGCTGCTCGATCACTACGCAGGCGAGAACGCCGTTGATCTCGTCGGGCACAGCATGGGTGGCAATGTCGCCGGCCTCTACGCCGGCGTGCGGCCGCAACGTATCGCGCGGTTCATCAACCTCGAAGGTTTCGGTTTGCCGACCACACAGGCGCGCATGGCGCCCCATCGTTATGAGAAGTGGCTGGATGAATTGCGCTCGCCGCCTTCGATGCGCGGCTATGCCAGCCGTGACGAGGTGGCGGCGCGACTGATGAAAACCAACCCGCGCATCTCCGAAGACAGAGCGCAGTATCTGGCCGGCCACTGGGCCGCAGCGGATGCGCAGGGCGAGTGGCAGATGCTCGGCGATCCGGCACACAAGATCACCAACCCCGTGCTGTATCGCATCGAGGAAGTGCTGGCCTGCTGGGAAAAAATCACCGCGCCGGTGCTGTGGGTCGAGGCGGATGACACGGACATCTGGCGCTGGATGGGTGAAAAATCGCAGGCGCGTGCCGAGATCGAGCGCCGGCGTGCGTTCATCCCCAACGTGAAGACGGCGATCATTGCCGACGCCGGACATATGCTGCATCACGATCAACCCGAGGCACTGGCGCGGCTGATCGAGGAATTCCTCGCTTGATCAGCCGCCGGCGCTCTGCAGCGCAGGCGCGTACAATCTCACCTGTGCATAGCCCCAATTTTCCATGTTGAACGTCGACCTGCACTGCCATTCGAATGTCTCCGACGGAACGCTGTCGCCTTCCGCGCTGGCGGCACGCGCTCGCGCGAATGAAGTCGATGTATGGGCACTGACTGATCACGATGAGCTGGGTGGCATTGCCGAGGCGCGCGAGGCGGCCGGCGATCTGGGCGTGCGATTTATCGCGGGCGTCGAGATCTCGATCACCTGGGCCGGCAAGACGGTGCACATCGTCGGGTTGGGCATTGACGAAAACCATCCGGATCTGCGCGAAGGTCTCGCCTCGGTGCGTGGTGGTCGCGAGGCACGTGGTCGCGACATCGCCGCGCAGCTGGCAGCGGCGGGCATACCGGGCGCATTCGAAGGCGCGATGAAGTTTGCCGACAATCCCGAGCTGCTGGGGCGCACGCATTTCGCGCGGTTTCTGGTGGAGGCGGGCGTACGCAATACCGTGTCCGAAGTTTTTCAGAGCTATCTGATCGAGGGCAAGCCGGGTTTCGTGCCGCACCGCTGGGCGACGCTGGAGCAGTCGGTGCGATGGATTCGCTCTGCCGGCGGTCGCGCCGTGATTGCGCATCCGGGTCGTTATTCGTTTGACGATATGCAACTAGGCGCACTGATCGATCAGTTCCGCTCACTGGGCGGCGAGGGCATCGAGGTCGTGACAGGCAGCCACGCGCCGCATCAATACGCCGAGTATGCGAGCCTCGCACTCAAGAACGGACTGCTCGCCTCGCGTGGCTCTGATTTCCACGGGCCCGAGGAATCACGCGCCGACCTCGGCAGCTTGCCGCACTTGCCGGCAGGATTGACGCCAGTCTGGCATGATTGGGCGCTCTAAATCGGTATGCCGGCATTCCCGCTTGAAATGTAGTTCCTTGCCCCCATATCGCTGGCAGCCTGTCGGGAGATGCTGAACGCCTTCCGCGCGGGCCACCATAATCACTGACGCTTCTCAGGGAGAGCCATTCATGAAAAGAATCGTGCTGTTTGCGCTGACCAACATCGCCGTGCTGGTGGTGATGTCCGTGGTGCTGTCGGTACTCGGTCTCGATCGCTATCTGCATGCGCAGGGGCTGAACCTGGGCGGTCTGCTGGCATTCTCGCTGGTGGTCGGCTTTACCGGTTCCATCTTCTCGCTGCTGATCAGCAAGCCGATGGCGAAGTGGTCGACCGGCGCGCACGTGATCGAGCAGCCGGCGAACTCCACCGAACTCTGGTTGGTGGATACGGTTCGCCGTCTGGCCACGAATGCCGGCATCGGCATGCCTGAAGTGGCCGTGTATGAAGGCGAGCCGAATGCGTTCGCGACCGGCGCCAATCGCAACGATGCGCTGGTCGCGGTGTCGACCGGCCTGCTGCAGAACATGACGCGTGAAGAGGTCGAGGCTGTGCTCGGCCATGAGGTCGCGCACATTGCCAATGGCGACATGGTGACGATGACCTTGCTGCAGGGCGTTGTGAACACCTTTGTCGTGTTCCTCTCGCGCGTGGTCGGCTACATGGTCGACCGTGCACTCTCGCGTGACGGCCAATCGAGCGGCATTGGCTACATGCTGACCGTGATCGTTTGCCAGATCGTGTTCGGGCTGCTGGCGTCAATGATCGTTGCCTGGTTCTCGCGGCAGCGTGAATTCCGCGCCGATGCGGGTTCTGCGCAGCTGCTGGGCAGCAAGCGACCCATGATCAATGCGCTGGCGAGGCTGGGACAGATGCATGAGTCACAGCTGCCGCAATCGGTGGCTGCGCTGGGCATCAACAAATCCGGCGGCGTGATGGAATTATTCGCCAGCCATCCGCCGATCGAACAGCGGATCGCAGCGCTGCAGCAAGCCTGACACGCTGCGCAGATCACTTTGCAAGGCGACGGCTCCGGCCGTCGCCATTTATTTTTTATGAGCCAATACTTCCAGATTCATCCGGCTAATCCTCAGCCACGTCTGGTCAAGCAGGCTGTGCAGATCGTCGATGCCGGCGGCCTGCTCGCGCTGCCGACCGATTCCAGTTACGCGCTGGTATGTCATCTTGATGACAAAGCCGCAGTGGAGCGCATGCGGCGCATTCGCGGTGTCGATGATCGTCATCATCTGACGCTGCTGTGCCGCGATCTGTCCGACCTCGCGAATTACGCGAAAGTCGACAACCGGCAGTACCGGATGCTGAAGGCGGCGACGCCGGGGCCCTATACCTTCATCCTCGAAGCGACCAAAGAAGTGCCGCGCCGGCTGTCGCATCCGTCGCGCAAGACCATCGGCCTGCGTGTGCCGGAGCATGAGATCGCGCAGGCGTTACTGGGTGAGCTGGGCCAGCCTCTGCTGGGCACGACGCTGATCCTGCCCGACAGTGACATGCCCCTGAATGACCCTGCCGAGATCCGCGACCGACTGCAAAAGCAGATCGAACTGGTGATCGATGGTGGCAGCTGCAGTCTGGAGCCGACCACGGTGGTCGACCTGACCGGCGATGCGCCGGAGGTCACGCGTCACGGGCGGGGCGATCCGAGTCTGTTCGAATAGGGCGACAGCACGTCGCAAAGTGGGCGGCGCGCGGCTTTTTCCGTCCGTACGGCGGCATGCGCTCTGATAAAATCCCGGCGATGAATGAGATTATCCAGACCATTGCGGTCTATGCATTGCCGGTGCTGTTTGCGATCACGCTGCATGAAGCGGCGCACGCCTATGCGGCGAAATATTTCGGTGACCTGACCGCCTACTCACAGGGCCGGATGAGCCTGAACCCGGCCAGACATATCGACCCTCTCGGTACGATCCTGATACCGGTGCTGCTGGCGCTGGTCAGCAGCCCGTTCTTGTTCGGCTATGCGCGTCCGGTGCCGGTGGATTTCGCCCGGCTGCGCAACCCCAAGAAAGACATGGCCTGGGTCGCACTGGCCGGCCCCGCGGCCAATCTGGTGATGGGCCTGATGTGGATGGCGCTGTTCTTCGTGATGGATGCGGCCAATATCGAGGAAGCCTATTTTTATGAAGTCGCCCGTGCCGGCGTGAAGATCAATCTCGTGCTGTTTGCATTCAATCTGTTCCCGCTGCCGCCGCTGGATGGTGGCCGTATCATGACCAGTGTGCTGCCGATGCGATGGGCATTTCGTTTCGCGCGACTGGAGCCGTATGGCTTTTTCATCATGATCGGCCTGATGATGCTGAACCTTCTGAACTACTGGATGATTCCCGTCATTACCGGCGCCAATGCCTTGCTCAATATCCTGATTTCCCCGCTCAAATTACTTTTGACCTGAGATTCCCATGTATCCAGACCGAGTTGTTTCCGGCATGCGGCCGACCGGCGCCATGCATCTTGGCCACTACCACGGCGCGCTGAAGAACTGGGTTCGGCTACAGTCCGAACATCCTTGCCTGTTCTTCGTCGCCGACTGGCATGCGCTGACCACGCATTACGATGATCCGTCAATCATCGAGACCAGTACCTGGGACATGGTGATCGACTGGCTGGCGGCCGGTATCGATCCGTCGCAGGCGACGATCTTCATTCAGTCCAAGGTGCCCGAGCATGCCGAGCTGCACCTGCTGCTGTCGATGTCAACGCCGCTGGGCTGGCTGGAGCGTGTGCCGACCTACAAGGACCAGCAGGAAAAGCTGGCCGACCGCGATCTCGCTACTTACGGATTCCTTGGCTATCCGCTGTTGCAGGCCGCCGATGTGCTGATCTACCGCGCCAGCATGGTGCCGGTCGGCGAGGATCAGGTGCCGCACATCGAGATGATGCGCGAGATCGCACGTCGCTTTAATCACCTGTACGGCCGTGAAAAAGATTTCGAACAAAAAGCGCAGGAGGCCGTGAAGAAGCTCGGCACCAAGCGCGCGAAGCTGTACAACGAGCTCCGCACCGAGTATCAGGAGCAGGGCAAGGAAGATGCGCTGGAGCAGGCCAAGGCCATGCTGGACGATGCGCAGAATTTGTCGATGATCGATCGCGAGCGCCTGTTTGGTTATCTCGAAGGCAGCCGCAAGCTGATTCTCGTCGAGCCGCAGGCACTGCTGACCGAAGCCTCGCGACTGCCCGGGCTGGACGGACAGAAGATGTCCAAGAGCTACGGCAACACGATCGCGCTGCGCGATGATCGCGACACCGTCACCAAAAAAATCCGCACCATGCCGACCGACCCGGCGCGTGTGCGCCGCACCGATCCGGGCGATCCCGACAAGTGCCCGGTCTGGCAGTTCCATCAGGTGTACTCCGATGATGTGACCCGCGACTGGGTGGTCAAGGGCTGCAAATCAGCCGGCATTGGCTGCATCGAATGCAAGCAGCCAGTCATCGACGGCATCCTGAAAGAGCAGGAGCCGATGCGCGAGCGCGCGCAGCAGTATCTCGATGATCCTTCGCTGGTGCGTGCGATTGTCGCCGACGGTTGCGACAAGGCGCGCAAGTATGCGCAAGAGACGATGCGCGACGTGCGCGAAGAGATGGGCCTGTCCTACAACTAAGCGCCCGCCAAGCCAAGCGCCCGATCCACACGCTCGCATGTCATCGCACATCACCCAGGAGCAGCCTTCGCGCTGGGTCACCCGTTTCGCGGGTCTGATACCTGCGAACGGCTGGGTGCTTGATCTGGCGTGCGGCGGCGGGCGACATTCACGCTATCTGGCCTCGCTCGGGCATCAGGTGCTGGCCGTCGATCGCGATCCGGCCGCGCTGGCGGCGACGGCCGGTGAACGCATCCGTACGCAAGCCGTCGATCTGGAAGCCGAGGGCAGCGCGTCGTCAGCGGACTGGCCGCTGTCGCCCGCGCGCTTCTCGGGCATCGTCGTCACCCACTATCTGCACCGTCCTCTGCTGCCCAGCCTGCTGGACAGTCTTGCGCCGGGCGGCGTGCTGATCTATGAGACTTTTGCAGAAGGAAATAGCCTTTTTGGCAAGCCGTCCAATCCGGCCTTCCTGCTGGCACCCGGCGAGCTGCTGACACTTGCGTCCGGGTTCCCTGAGTCGCATGTGCTGGCGTTTGAAGATGGTTATGTCGATCACCCCAAACCCGCGATGGTGCAGCGCATCTGCCTGCTGCGCCGCACGACCGAGATGCTGCCCCGGACGCGCGCATTGCACGCCGACTGATTCGCTCTCTGCCCGCGGGATAACTGTCCGTCAGGCATGGTGATCCGCTACAATCACGGTTTCGATTTTTGCGGTGACATAACCATGATCAAAGGCAGCATAGTCGCCATCGTCACGCCGATGCACGAAGACGGCAGTCTTGACCTGCCGTGCCTCAAAAAGCTCATCGACTGGCATATCGCCGAAGGCACCGATGGCATCGTGATCGTCGGCACGACCGGTGAATCGCCCACCGTCTCGGTGGACGAGCATTGCGAACTGATCAAGGTCTGCATCGAACATGTGGCCGGTCGTATTCCCGTGATTGCCGGCACCGGCGGCAATTCGACCCAGGAAGCGATCGAGCTGACGCACTACGCAAAAAGCGTGGGTGCGAGTGCTTCACTGCAGGTCGTACCGTATTACAACCGCCCGACGCAGGAAGGCATGTATCAGCACTTCCGCAAGATTGCCGAAGCGGTCGATCTGCCGGTGATCTTGTACAACGTACCCGGTCGCACGGTCGCGGACATGAGCAACGACACCATCGTGCGTCTTGCGTCCGTACCCGGCATCGTGGGCGTGAAGGATGCGACCGGCAATCTCGCTCGCGGCACGGAATTGCTGCGTGCAGTGCCATCCTCCTTCGCTGTCTACTCCGGCGATGATGCCACCGCGATGGCGCTGATGTTCTGCGGCGGACAGGGCAATGTTTCCGTGACTGCCAACGTCGCGCCCAAGGCGATGCATCAGCTGTGCGTAGCGGCAATGGCAGGCAAGATCGCCGAGGCCGTCGCCATCAACAATCGTTTGATACCACTGCATAACCGCCTGTTCGTCGAGCCCAATCCGGTGCCAGTGAAATGGGCGCTGACGCAGATGGGGCGCATTCCTTCCGGTATTCGTCTGCCGCTGGTCTCGCTGGGCAGCGCGCACCATGACGCTGTCCGCTCTGCATTGCGCGAGGCAGGCATTGACTGATGGCGATGCCGCATCTCTTTCTTGCCTTCGCATCCTGAACCTTTTTTCGAGCCGTTTCTCATGACCTCTTTCGTCCTCCCGCAACGTTTTTTGCGCCGCCGCTCTGCATGGCTCTTGTCACTCGCGCTTGCCAGTCTGGCAGGCTGCAGCTCGGTCAGCGACATGCTCGAACCCGAGAAGATCGACTACAAGAGCGCCAGCAAGGCCAAGAGCACCGGCGCCAAGCTGGAAGTGCCGCCTGATCTGACCCAGATCAAGGGTGACAGCCGCTACACCGTCAATGACAATGCGCGTGGCACTGCAACGGCATCCAGCTTCAATGCGCAGCGCGCGAAGTCGCCGGAGCAGGCCGTGCAAGGCAAGGTCGCGCCGTCGGCAGAGGCGAACTCCGGCATGCGTGTCGAGCGCTCTGGCAGCCAGCGCTGGCTGGTGGCAAAGCAGTCCCCCGAGGTGCTCTGGCCGCAGATCAAGGAGTTCTGGCAGGAGAGTGGATTCCTGCTGGCGATCGAGACGCCCGAGGCCGGCGTGATGGAGACCGACTGGGCAGAGAACCGCGCAAAAATACCCCAGGATTTCATCCGCAACACGATCGGCAAGGTCTTTGATTCGCTGTACTCGACGGGTGAGCGTGACAAGTTCCGTACCCGTCTTGAGCGCACCGCAGATGGCGGCACCGAGATTTACATCAGCCACCGGGGCGCTGCCGAGGTCCTGACCGGCAACAAGATGAATGAGCGCACCACCTGGACAGGGCGCCCCAGCGATCCTGAACTGGAAGCGGAATTCCTCGGTCGCCTGATGGCGCGGCTGACAAATCAGGACTCGCCGAAGTCCGCCAGAGCTGCGGTCGATGCCGCCAAGCCGGCCCAGGAGCGCGCGAAGCTGAACAAAGACTCTGCCGGCAGTCATCTGGCCGTCGAAGAAGGTTTTGACCGTGCATGGCGGCGCGTCGGGCTCGCCCTCGACCGCGTGGGGTTCACGGTCGAGGATCGTGACCGCAACCGCGGCCTGTACTTCGTGCGCTATGTGGATCAGGCCGCGGATGCCGAGAAGAAGGTCAGCGAGCCGGGCTTCTTCGACAAGCTGTTCGGCTCCAGGGACGACAAGAAGGGCGCGCAGCGTTACCGCGTGCTGGTCAAGCCTGAAGGCGATGCGAAGACGCGTGTCAGCGTTCTCAATGAGCAGGGTGACGCTGCACCGGCGTCAAACGCGGAACGCATTCTCGCGCTGCTCAACGATCAGCTGAAATAAGTTTTCGCGAAACCGCTATCGGCGCTGCTGCGCCATTACGGATCCGATGAGATTTGCCAGTCTGGGAAGCGGCAGCGAGGGCAATGCCCTGCTGATCTCGGCCGCTTCCGGCACCACCACCACGCACCTGATGCTCGACTGCGGCTTTGTCACGCGCGAAGTCGAGCGGCGCATTGCGCGCTTCGAGGTTGATCCCTCCCATCTCTCCGGCATTCTGGTCACACATGAGCATTCCGATCATGTAGGCGGCGTGTTTCGTCTCGCTCGCCGCTATCGGGTTCCTGTCTGGCTCAGTCATGGCACGCTGGACGCGGTGCGCAGTGATGCGCATGGCGTCGATGTGCGCATCTGCCGCGACGCAGAGACCTTTGCGGTCGGCGATCTGCAGATCACGCCGTATACCGTTCCTCATGATGCGCGCGAGCCTTTGCAGTACGTCGCCACGGATGGTCTCAGCAAGCTCGGTGTGCTGACTGACATCGGCCGCGCGACGCCGCATGTCATCGAGGCTCTGGCAGGCTGCGATGCCTTGCTGCTGGAATTCAATCACGATAGCGAGATGCTGGCGCAGTCGGCGTATCCTGCGTCACTGAAGTCTCGCATCGCCGGACCCTTGGGGCATTTGTCGAATGCGCATGCGGCCGAGCTGCTGGAGGCCATTGACAAGCGCCGTCTGAAAACGCTGGTCGCGGCGCATCTGTCAAAGAAAAACAATACGCCGGAACGGGTCAGTGCCGCGATCGATGCGGTGGTGGGTCGCGAGGTGCCGGTGACGATTGCCTGTCAGGCGCAGGGCTTTGAATGGCTGACGTGTTAGCGGACAGTCAGAGGACAGCAGAGGAAAAACACGAAGTGAGAACGCAGAAGCAAAAAAGCCGTCCAGAGGACGGCTTTTTTGTGAAGCGAGAGAAAATTACTTCTTCTCTTCAGCTTTCGGAGCTTCAGCAGGAGCAGCGTCAGCCTTCGGAGCTTCTGCAGGAGCAGCAGCGTCAGCCTTCGGAGCTTCTGCAGCAGGCGCTTCAGCCTTAGGAGCTTCAGCAGGTGCAGGAGCTGCAGCTTCTTCTTTCTTGCCGCAAGCAGCCAGAGCCAGAGCCAGCAGGGAAGCGATCAGCAACGATTTTTTCATGATTTTCCTTCAGTTGAGTATTAAAAATAACGCTTGAAGTGTGTTTAATAACTACCGGTAGTTATCGCACGTTCAGGTCGCTTTTTCGCATTGGCAGATCGTTTTTGACGCACTGCCGCACCGACAAAACTTCCTAACCGGAAATTATACCGGCGTTCTTGAAAAGCTGGCAAGCCGAATCACAGGGAAAATCCGTCAATCGGGCCCTCGGAATATTCATTTTCTTGCAAGAAAAAAGTTTGCGGTATTTTCAGCGCTCAAATGACAAAAAAGTGCCCGCCATCGACCGTTTATGCCCCTGGGGGCATACCGTTCCGGCGCTCACTTTCCGACCACCAGCCAGCCATCCTCATGCCACTGAAGCAGGCTTTCGAGGAGGTCTTCCGAGGCCTCCGTCAACGCCGTGCCGGGCAGTTGGCGATCATCGGCGAGCCGACGCAGCAACCCCTGATCCGCAGGGCCTGCCTGAAACGATTCGCCGTTAATAAAGACATATTTACCTCGATACAGCATCTTCGTTTTGCGGTGCAACCTGAGTCCGTCCCGCGAGGCTTGCGCGCGGAACCGGGCCGGGGCGAGCGGTTTGTCCGGGCCATCGAAGAGCACGCTGGGCTTGGGCTCGGACAGATATTCGCCAAGGAACACCGTCACGTCGTCGCGCGTGGTGCGAATCTTTTGCAGCTGGCGTTCTACGCGATCCAGCAGTTCATCATCCAGCTTCGCCGGGTGACGGCTGGGCGGCAAGCCGGGATCGGCATAGCGCCCCGGCAGCTCCAGCGTATCGGCCTTGAACTCGAGGAAGGCCTGCCCCAGTTCCTGCCATGCGGGTGCGCGGAAACCGATGGAGCAGGTCATGCATTCGCCAGCGGCGACGCCTTCATGGGCGTAGTGGGGAGGCAGGTAGAGCATGTCGCCCGGCTCGAGCAGATACTCCTCTTCCGGCGTGAAATGCTCAAGTATCTTCAGCGGCAGCCCGGCCTTCAGGCGCAGATCGGATTGCGCACTGATGCGCCAGCGCCGCTGGCCATGTACCTGCAGCAAGAACACATCATAGGAATCGAAGTGCGCGCCAACGCCACCGCCATCGCTCGCATAGCTGAGCATCAGATCATCCAGCCGCGCATCCGGAATGAAGCGGAACTGATGCAGCAGCTCTGCTGCCTGATCGAGATGCAGGTTGAGGCCTTGCACCAACAAGGTCCAGTGCTTTTTTTTCGGGGACGGCAGCGCATCGAACGGCCCGTGCTTCAACGACCAGCGATCGTTGAAGTGGGTCAGCAGCCGGGATTCCACGTCCTCACGCGCGGCCAGCGCGAAAAGCGCCTCGCGCGACAGCGGTGGCTGTACTTGCGGTATCGCCTGACGGATCAGCAGAGGTTTCTTCTGCCAGTATTTTTTCAGGAAGGTGGCGACGGAGGTTTCGCCGAGAACGGAAGGATTTGTCATGTCGCGATTATATCGGCGCATCCGCTGTACGCGGCGCGCGGAGAGGGCAGCAAGACCCCGGAAGGTATAATCGCTGCTGGCATATTATCAAGGACATCATCATGGAAATCGCCAAGGATACGGTCGTTACCTTGCACTACAAGCTGTCGGACGCGCAGGGGAACCTGATCGAGGAAAGTCAGGAGCCGATGGTCTATCTGCATGGCGGCTACCACAACACCTTGCCCAAGATCGAAGAAGCGCTGGATGGCAAGGCCGCCGGTTATCAGGTGACGATTCAGGTCGAGCCAGAAGATGCGTTCGGCGAATATGATGCGGATCTGGTGAAGATCGAGCCACGCGAGGTGCTGCCAGAACCTCTGGAGATCGGCATGCAGTTCGAAGGCGCGCCCGATGGCGATGACCATGGCGACTCCCGCGTTTTCACGGTGACCGACATTGCCGACGGCAAGGTCGTCCTCGATGGCAATCATCCTCTGGCCGGCATGGCGCTGCGTTTCGCGCTGGATGTGGTGGAGGTACGGGCCGCCAGCAAGGAAGAGGTCGCTCACGGCCATGTGCACGGACCGCACGGACATCATCATGATGACGATGATGATGAGGGCGATCAGTTCCGCTCGATACAGTTGCAGTGATCGGCGGGTACCTGACCCAGTGGTGCTCTCTCGGCGCTTCCCGAGAACGGTTTGCCGGTTCTCAGGGATCCTCTGACAGCACCACGGGCTCCGGCGCTGCAAGATCAATCACGAAGCCGGTGAGGCCGGCGCGAAGGTTGACATAGCCCAGCCGGCCCTCCCAGACGATCTCCCTGGGCACCTTGGGCGAACGCTGCTCCGGTCCTTGTACCAGCAGCACGCGTGCCCCCGACTTGTCGGCCAGCTGGCGCAGCTGTTGCCGGATCTCGGTAAAGCCATCGCGCTGCTCGCTGCGGCGCAGGGGCAGCGGATTGCCGTCGCAGAAGAGCACGATCAGGGGGCGACGCTCCATCTTTGCCTGCAATCCCAGTCGCTTCAGCCATTCACGGTTGGCGGTCGCCCGGTCCTCGAATTCGCTGTTGCCTCCGGCCGAGGCGATGTAGTGATTATTCTCTGCGGGCAGGTTCAGCGTGGCGAACAGCACGTTGTCGACGACCCAGCGCGTGTTCTCGGCATAGCTTCGAAAAGCCCGGCTGGCTGACTGACGCCGCAGGTTCAGGTGCTTGGCGCCGCTCCAGCTGATCTCGCCATAGACTTGTTCGCGCAGCAGGTTCAGCCAGGCCATGGACGCGAGCCGTCCCTGCCGGTCGCGACAGCTGATCCAGTCGCTGCCGGCCATCGACAGAATCACCGGCACACTGCCGCTTTCCAGCAGCGCGGCACGCTGGCGGTAAAGCCGGTCGGTGCAGGCCTCTCGCGGCGCGCGCAGGCCGTTGACGACGATGAATGACGGATCCCCCGACTGTGCAGCCTCGAACGCGGCGCGCAGCTCGGTGTCGTCTGCGGCATCCTTCATCAGATGCATCATCACCGTAAAGCGCAAAGGCTCGGCCGAGTGCGCTGCCGTCGCCAGGGCCGAGGCCAGCACCAGCACCAGCACGAGCACAAGCAGGGCGTACAAGCGGTACCGGGAGCACATCAGGGAGCGCATCAGCCTTGCCCGTCTCCGCTGACCAGCTGCTTGAGCTGATAGAGCGCCTCCAGGGCTTCGCGGGGACTGAGCCGATCGGGATCGATGTCCCTCAGCGCTTCGATGGCGGGGCTGTGTCGTGTGGGGACATTCGCGGGCTCAGCCTCGCGCTCGGATTCAGGTACCGGCGCAAACAGATCGAATTGGCCGTCCGACTGCACTGCGTGCGCCTCGAGTGCTGCAAGATGTTTGCGCGCGGCGCGTATCACGCCTGCGGGCACGCCAGCCAGTTGCGCGACTTGCAGACCGTAGCTCTGCGAGGCGGGTCCTTCTTCGACGGCATGCAGGAACACGATGCTGTCCTTGTGTTCGACCGCAGACAGATGCACATTCGCGCACGCAGGGTGGGACTGCGGCAGCTGGGTCAGCTCGAAGTAATGCGTCGCGAACAAGGTGAAGCTGCGGTTGTTTTGCAGCAGCCAGAGGGCGATTGCCCAGGCAAGTGCCAGACCGTCGAAAGTGGAGGTGCCGCGACCGACCTCGTCCATCAGCACCAGCGAATTTTCGGTCGCGCCATGCAGGATCGCGGCGGATTCGATCATCTCGAGCATGAAGGTCGAATGACCGGCCGCCAGATCGTCGGCGGCACCAATGCGCGTGAAGATGCGGTCGATCGGGCCCAGACGTGCCGACGTCGCAGGCACATAGCTGCCGACGTAGGCCAGCAGTGTGATCAGCGCCAGCTGGCGCATATAGGTTGATTTGCCGCCCATATTCGGCCCGGTGATCAGCAGCAGACGACGCTCGGGCGAGAGCCGGCAATCATTGGCGATGAAGCGCTCGATGGTGTTCTCGACGACCGGGTGACGCCCCTGAACGACGTCAATCCCCGGCTCGGCCACCAGCTCAGGCGGGCACCACTGATGGCGCTGCGCATGACCGGCAAGGGCGGTCAGCACGTCCAGCGTGGCCACCGCCTGCGCGACGACCTGCAACGATGCGATATGGTCGCCCAGCGCCTGCAGCAATTGCTCGTACAAGAGTTTTTCTCTTGCCAGTGCACGGTCTTGCGCTGACAGCGCCTTGTCTTCAAAGGCTTTCAGTTCCGGTGTGATGTAGCGCTCGGCATTCTTCAGGGTCTGACGACGGCGATAGTCGTCGGGGACTTTGGCGGTTTGCCCGTGAGTGACTTCGATATAGAAGCCGTGCACCTTGTTGTACTCGACCCGAAGATTGCTGATGCCGGTGCGCTCTCGTTCGCGGCGCTCCAGATCGGTCAGGAACTGTCCGGCGTTCTCGGAGAGCGCGCGCAATTCATCCAGCTCGGCATCATAGCCGCGCGCGATCACGCCGCCATCGCGCACCATCGCGGCAGGTTCTTCCGCGATCGAGCGTTCCAGCAATGACAGGCAGTCCGGCGGCGCTCGCAGTGCCTGTGAGGTCTCGGCGAGCAGCTCGGGCAAGGCAGTGTCGCTGCCCTCGAGTGCAGATTGCAAACGAGGCAGTTGCTGCAAGCCGGCGCGCAATGCTGACAGATCGCGCGGCCGCGCGGAGAGTAAGGCGATGCGGGTCGCGATACGCTCGATGTCGGGCACGGGCGACAGCGACTCGCTCAATGACGCTATGCTGCCGTTGTCGATCAGGCAGCCGATCGCTGCGTGTCGATGGCGTGCGATCTGCTGCTCGCGGCTGGCGTGCTGCAGCCAGTGCCGAAGCAGCCGTGATCCCATCGAGGTGCGACAGTGATCGAGCGTGGAGAGCAGTGTCGGCCCTATGCCCTGCGGACCGCCACGGAGTGACTCGGTGATCTCAAGGTTTCTGCGGGTCGCGGCGTCCAGGCCGATGAAGTGGCTTTCATTGTCGACTGTCAGCGTGCGCACATGCTGCAGATGCTTGCCCTGCGTGTTGCGCGCATAGAGCAGCAGCGCGCCCGCAGCGCCCAGCGCCGCGGACAGATCTTGCGCGCCGAAGCCGGCAAGACTCGTCGCACCCAATTGCTCCAGCAGGGATTTTTCGCCGGCGGCGATCTCGAAGTGCCAGTCGGCGACCACCGTGGCGCGGGTGTTCAGCTGCTCTTGCAGCAGACCGGCTTGTGCGTGGTCGGCAAGTATTTCAGCGGGGGCGATGCGCTCCAGTTCCTGCCGCAGGCGTGCAGCGAGGGTGCTCTCGTCGGCGGCGATCTCGGTCACGCGCAGACGTCCACTGGCCAGCGACAGCCATGCGAGGCCGATGAGCCACTGTTTGCGCTGGCGGACAACGCACAGGGCCAGCAGCGGTCGTTCGGATTTTTCAGGAAGTAGTTCGGCATCGGTCAGCGTGCCGGGGGTGACGATGCGTTGCACGCGGCGCTCGACCGGCCCTTTGCTGGTCGCCGGATCACCGATCTGCTCGCAGATGGCGACGGATTCGCCCAGCTTCACCAGCTTGGCCAGATACTGCTCAACCGAATGAAAAGGCACGCCCGCCATCTTGATCGGCTGGCCATTGGAGTTGCCGCGCTGGGTCAGGGTGATGCCCAGCAGGCGCGCTGCTTTTTCGGCGTCCTCAAAAAACAGCTCGTAGAAATCGCCCATCCGATAGAACAGCAGCAAGTCGGGATGCTGCGCCTTGATGCCCAGGTACTGACGCATCATCGGGGTATGGCTGTCGTGATTGTTGCGCTCGGCTGCGCTCATGCTCAGGTGAATGGTTGGGAGCCAATAACATCAAGCCGGGCGCTGGGCCCGGCTTGAGAATGAAACAAAAATGTAGCACAGCCGGGGCAGGCCCGGCTGCTGCTTTACTTAGCGCTGGCCGCTGCGTCGCTTGTGCGTGTTGGCATTCGCGGCGGGCTGGCTCAGCAGCGCGGGGGCGCGGCTGGCAGGCGTCCGCTGCGACGCGGTACCGGTTGAGCTGGTGCGAACGGGCGATCCGCTTTGCCCGGTTTTGCCGGATGCGTTGCGCTGCTGTCCGCTGTTCTGGCCGCGGTGGGGTTGCGATTGCCCTCCGCCCGCACGTTGTCCGGGGCGTCCGCCGGAACGCTGGCGGTGATCCTGGCTGCGCAGCTGAATGGGTTGCGGCTTTGCGCTGGGGTCGGGCTCGAAACCGGCGATCACTTCACGCGGTACTTCTCGCTTGATGAAGCGTTCGATGTCGCGCAGCAGCCCGTTTTCATCCACGCAGACGAGGGACACGGCTTCGCCGGTCGCGCCGGCACGACCCGTGCGGCCGATGCGATGCACATAGTCTTCCGGCACGTTTGGCAGATCGTAGTTGACGACATGCGGCAGTTGATCGATGTCGATGCCGCGCGCGGCGATATCGGTGGCCACCAGCACTTGCAGTTCGGCGCTCTTGAACTCGGCCAGCGCGCGGGTGCGTGCAGCCTGACTCTTGTTGCCGTGAATGGCCATGGCGCTGACGTCGGCCTTGCCAAGCTGTTCGACCAGCTTGTTTGCGCCATGCTTGGTGCGCGTGAACACCAGCACCTGGAACCAGTTGCGTTCTTTGATCAGGTGGGTCAGCAGCAGATGCTTCTTGTCGCGATCGACCGGGTGAATTTTCTGCGAGATGACTTCAACGGTGGAATTGCGCCGGGCGACTTCAATCATCGCCGGGTTGTTCAGCAGGCCGTCGGCGAGCGCCTTGATCTCATCCGAGAAGGTGGCGGAGAACAGCAGGTTCTGACGCTTGGGCGGCAGGGCGGCCAACACGCGGCGGATGTCGCGAATGAAGCCCATGTCGAGCATGCGGTCAGCTTCGTCGAGCACGAGGATCTCGACATGCTTGAGATCGACGGCGCCTTGCTGCAGCAGATCAAGCAGCCGGCCCGGCGTGGCGACCAGAATGTCGATGCCACGCTCCAGTCGCTGTATCTGCGGATTGATGTTCACGCCGCCGAAGATCACGGCAGAGGAGAGCTTCAGATATTTGCCGTAAGTGCGCACGCTTTCTTCGACCTGCGCGGCGAGCTCGCGCGTGGGGGTGAGCACCAGTGCACGTACCGTGCGCGCGGCGGGACGGGGGCCACCCGACAGGCGCTGCAGCATGGGCAGCGTGAAGCCGGCGGTTTTGCCGGTACCGGTCTGCGCGCCGGCCATCAGGTCGCCGCCTTTCAGTACGGCGGGAATCGCTTGCGCTTGAATGGGAGTGGGTTGGGTATAGCCGTTTTCCGTGACGGCACGCACGATGGCTTCGGACAAGCCGAGTTCTGCAAAAGACATAAATCCTGACAAATGATCGGCCCGCCGCCGCTTGAGGGCGCCAGTCACAGGCCAGAGGGGATGATTGCGGAGGGGCGGCAAGGAGACTGGAACGATTGCCGCGGCGGGCGAAGTATATCACCCGCCGTGTTTCTGCACCCGGTGCTGTGCGCCGGGGCAGAGGTGATGCAGGTCAGGCGAATGATGAGAGCGTGTTGAGCATTTGCGAGAACACCTTGGGCGACCCGGCGATTACGTCACCTTTGTACAGGTAGTCGGCCTCGCCGCTGAAGTTGGCGACGATACCACCTGCTTCGGATACCAGCAGCGCGCCGGCGGCCATATCCCAGGGTTTGAGATTCTTTTCGAAGAAGCCATCGAGCCTGCCGGCTGCAACATAGGCGAGGTCGAGTGCGGCGGAGCCGGGCCGGCGCAGTCCGGCAGACTTTTGCGTCATTACGTGGAACATTTTTACGTATTCGTCGAGCCCGGACAGATCGCTGTACGGAAAGCCGGTGCCGATCAGCGCATCGGCGAGTTTGTCGCGCTTGGCCACGCGAATGCGCTTGTCATTCAGGAAGGCGCCCGCACCTTTGCTCGCGGTGAACAGCTCGTTGCGGGTGGGGTCATACACCACGGCCTGTGTGATCTGGCCGCGCTGCTGCAGAGCGATCGATACCGCGTACTGGGGAAAGCCGTGGATGAAGTTGGTGGTGCCGTCCAGCGGATCAATGATCCAGACGTTTTCGTTCTCGTCGTGAAGATTGGACGAAGCGCCGGATTCTTCGGCAAGGATCGCATGATCGGGGTAAGCGGTACGCAGCACATCGACGATGGCTTGCTCTGCCGCCTGATCGACTTCGGTCACGAAATCGTTCGGGCCTTTGCGGCCTATCCGCAGCTGGTCGAGTTCAAAGGAGGCGCGATTGATGATGGTCGCGGCACGTCGCGCGGCTTTCACCGCGGTGTTGATCATGGGATGCATGGTGGTTCCGTTAAAATCCGGGCTTCAGTATCGCTGGCTGCACACTGGCAGGCCAGCAACGATGAGAATGAACGTTGCGGTGTGCGTATTCGCAGAACCGCGCTAACCCGCATTTTAAATGAACCCGCCTTCTTCTGTTTCATCTCTCCCGGATCGCCTGCGCTTTGTGCTGGTCGACACCAGCCATCCCGGCAATGTCGGTGCCGCCGCCCGTGCCATTCGAACCATGGGTTTTTTCGAGCTGGTGCTGGTCAACCCGCGTTACGACAATGTGCTCACGCATGAAGAGGCGATTGCCTTTGCCAGCGGGGCGACGGACGTGCTTGCAAGGGCGCGTGTAGTGGCGACGCTGGATGAGGCTTTGGAAGGATGCAACTTTTGTGTTGCGCTCTCCGCCCGGCTGCGGGAGTTCTCTCCGCCGGTGCATGAGCCCAGATCGCTGTCTCGGCAGCTGCATTCGGATACGTCGCTGCGCGCTGCCTTGGTGTTTGGTAGTGAGCGTTATGGGCTGTCCAATGAACAGGTGGAAAAATGCCATGCGCTGGTAAATGTACCCACCGATCCCGGCTATGGTTCGCTCAACCTCGCGCAGGCGGTGCAGATACTGGCGTATGAGTGCCGGATGGCCGGGCTGGATGATCCATCGCTGCCGGCACAGGCCAGCGAGGTGGGTTTCCAGGGCGAGCGGGCGAGCGCCGAGCAGGTCGAGCGCATGTTTGCGCATCTCGAAGAAGCGCTGGTGGCGCTGCACTTTCTGGATCCTCAGAATCCGAAGAAGCTGATGCCCCGGCTGCGCCGGCTGTTTGCACGCGCCTCGCTGGAAACGGAAGAGGTGAACATACTGCGTGGGATTGCGGGACAGATCATTACGCACCGCAAGCGACGCAGCTGACCGAATTCAGGCCGGGGCCACCGTCGACTCAGTCGACCCCGGTCACCTTCAGTCAGCCTGAGTTAACCCCAGGCCCGCAACAAGCCCACCGCCAAGCCCTCCAGCGCGAATTCATGCTGCCCGGGCTCGACGCGGATGACGTCGAAATCGGGGTTTTCAGGCAACAGCTCGATCGCATGGCCATTGCGGCGGAAGCGCTTGACGGTGACCTCATCATCAAGCCGCGCAACGACGATCTGGCCATCCCGGGCACTGTCCGTCTTTTTGACTGCGAGCAGGTCGCCGTCATGGATGCCGGCATCCCGCATCGACATGCCCCGGACTTTCAGCAGATAGTCGGGGCGAGCGGAAAACAGCGAGGGATCGACCTGGTAGGTGGCCGAGATGTGCTCTTCTGCAAGAATGGGCGAACCGGCGGCAACCCGGCCGATCAGGGGCAGCGAG
>JACCDP010998930.1_pt1 | contig 39321 bp, 27 predicted proteins | sample 7445841 | NCBI WGS metagenome assembly JACCDP01 (sample SAMN15323441, study PRJNA562643) | freshwater metagenome | isolation source: river surface water | place: USA:Blue River Watershed | collected 2017-08-17 | reverse complement strand
GAGGTCGGTGCCGCTGCCGATAACAAAGCAAATCCAGGGCCAGTCATGGTTTCAGTCGGTCGCATCAGTGTTCAGACACGGTGGCCCGTACGACCTCATCGACAGTGGTGACGCCCGCCAAAACCTTGCGCATGCCGTCTTCGCGGAGGGTGCGCATGCCCATTTCGCGGGCGCGGTTGCGCAGCACATTGGAGGGCACCTTGTCGTAGATGAGCTTCCGGGCCTCGTCGTTGATGTTGAAGATCTCGAAGAGACCAAAACGTCCCTTGCAACCGGTCTTGTTGCACTCCGGGCACCCCTTGCCCTTGCGGGCCGTGGCCGCGGCGACCTGCTCCGGGGTGAAACCCAAGCCAGCGATCTCCTGCTCGGTCAGGGTGTGCGGCGCGGCGCACTTCTTGCAGACCTTGCGGACCAGACGCTGGGCCATCAGGCAGCGTGCAGATGACGCAACCAGGAACGGTTTCACGCCGATGTCGATCAAACGGGCCACTGCTGACGGAGCATCGTTGGTGTGCAGCGTGGAGAACACCAAGTGACCGGTCAGCGACGCATTGATGGCGATGGTCGCGGTCTCCATGTCACGAATTTCTCCCAACATGATCACGTTGGGCGACTGACGGAGCATGGAGCGCAGCGCGGCGGCGAAGGTGAATCCGATGTGCTCGTGGACCTGCACCTGGTTGATGCCCGCGAGCATGTACTCGACGGGGTCTTCAACCGTGATGATCTTGCGGTCCGGACGGTTGATGTAGTTGAGACAGCTGTAGAGCGTGGTCGTCTTGCCGGAGCCGGTGGGGCCGGTGACCAACAGGATGCCGTCGGGTAAGGCGATCATCCGCTCGAAATTGGCCTGATCGTCGGCCATGAACCCCAATTCGGCCAAGCCCAGCCGGAGGCCGGACTTGTCCAGAATACGCATGACGATGGATTCGCCGTGGGAACAGGGGATGACGTTGACGCGAAGGTCGATGACCTTGCCGCCCACATTGGTCTGGATACGACCGTCTTGAGGAATGCGCTTCTCGGCGATGCTCATTCCCGAGGAAATCTTGAGACGGGCGATCACCGGAGCCTGCAACCGCTTCGGGATGTCCTTCATCTCGGTCATCATGCCGTCGATGCGGTAGCGCAGGCGGAAGCGCTTGCCCATGGGCTCGAGGTGGATATCCGAAGCCCGGAGCTTGAAGGCGTCGACGATGATCTGGTTGACCAGTCGGATGATGGGCGCGTCGGCGTCGAGGGCCTCGTTGTCGGCTCGCACGTCGCCCTTGAGTTCCCCGATCTCGACCTCGCCCTCGGTGATGTCCTGGATCATCTTGGCGATCTCCGAATCGCCACGACCGCCAGAACTGGTGTTGCCGTAGTACTTGTCGAGGGCGGCCTTGAGGTCTTCCTCGCTGGTCACGCGGTACTCGAGGGTCTTGCCCAACGAGACCTGAAGTCCATCGATGGCTTCGATGTCGGAAGGATCGGCCAAGGCCACCACCACGGTTCCGTCATGCTCGGCCACCGGCACCGCATTGTACTTGCGGGCCACGTGCCGGGGGACGGCATTGATCACCTCGTCGGTCAGGCGGGTCTCGGACAGGTTGACCATCTCGACGCCGAAGTACGTCGATTTGGCCATGACGACCAGAGAGGCCTCCAGTCGACCGGTTTTGACCAGGGTGTCCACCACGCCTTCGCCAGAGGACTCGGCCTCGGGACGCACCTCTTCAACGGCTTCATGGGTCGTGAGACCCATGTCGAGCATGGTTTCGAGCAGAAAATCGTCTTTGGCAGCCACGGTGTCCTCAGGATTTTCCGTCAGCCAAGCTCAGGAGAGCGATGGCCTCGGGAAGAAGTGCGGGTGAGTTAAGGAAGGGGCGTTGACAATGTCAAACGCGGACGGCCGAAGGGAGCGTAAATCCTCAGGTGACAACTTCATGACAAGACCCCTCGAACCACCTCTCCCGCCACGTCGGTGAGGCGATAATCCCGGCCATTGTGGTGGTGGGTCAACCGCTCATGGTCGAAACCCAAGAGATGGAGAATGGTGGCGTGGAAATCATGGACGTGGACGCGGTCGGTGGCCACCCGAATGCCCAAATCATCCGAAGCCCCGTAGACCGACCCTGCCTTCACCCCGGCTCCGGCCAGCCAAGAGGAAAACACCCAGTGATGGTGTTCACGCCCCCGGTGATCGGCCGTGGCGTTGAAGGGAGTCCGGCCGAATTCGCTCGTCCAGACCACCAGGGTGTCTTCGAGCATGCCGCGCTGGCGCAGGTCATTGAGCAAACCGGCGATGGGTCGGTCCACGTTGGCCGCCAAGGGGCCATGCAAGGTCATGTCGCCATGGGCATCCCAGTTGTCGGACGAGCCTGAATCGATCAATTCAATGAACCGTACGCCGCGTTCAGCGAGTCTGCGGGCCACCAGACACTGCCAGGCAAACCCCCGGGTGCTGCCTCGTTCCAGACCATACAACGCGTGGGTCGCATCGCTTTCGCGCGACAAGTCGAAGAGTTCGGGCAACTCCATCTGCATGCCGAAGGCCGTCTCGAAGGACTTCATCCGGGCCGCCAGGAGGGGATCGGCCGAACGGGCCGCCCGATGCCGGAGGTTCATGCGGTTCATGGCCGCCATCTCCAAGGCCTGAAGTTCTTCGGACGGGGACCGCCTGCGCAAATTGGCCACCGGTTCCTGGCCCGGCACCACCCAGGTGCCCTGATGGGCCCCCGGCAGGAAGTCACTGGCCCAGACCTGCCCCCCGGCGTACGGGCTCTTGGGTGCGATGACCACGAAGGACGGCAAATTGCTGTTCTCGGTACCCAGACCGTAGCTGACCCAGGATCCGATGCTGGGACGGGCGAAGGTGAACGATCCGGTGTGAATGCCCAGGGTGGCCTCGTAGTGGTTGGTGTGGTCGGAGGTCATCGACCGGATCACGCACAAGTCGTCCACACACCGGGCCATGTGGGGAAAAAGACCACTCACCTCGGTGCCGCATCGGCCATGCCGGGCGAATTCCCACTGAGGCCGCTTGGCGAACATGGTGAAGTTGCCCTTGCGCCCCTGGAACTCATCGACGGTCACCGTCTTGCCCGCATCGGCGAACAACCGTGGCTTGGGGTCCCACGAATCGACATGGGAAACCCCGCCGCTCATGTACAGGAAAATGACCCGCTTGGCCTTGGGGGTAAAATGCGGGGCGCGGGGAATCAGCGGATCGGCACTGGTGCCACCAAGGCCGCCCTCCCGGGCAAGGAGGTCCCTGACGATGCCGGGAAACATCAGGGAACCACCAACCATGGATCGCAAAAAGCCGCGACGTCGGGGATCAAAGGCTGCGTGAGGGTTCATGGCAAATCAGGGGGGGTGAGGCCTCGGGCTAATCCACGGTCAGGAACTCATTGCTACCCAAAAGCACCCGGATCCACGCAGACAGGGCTTGGGTGCTGGCTTCCGGCGATGCCGGTGATTTCAAGGCACTCCGGTACTGGTCCAGGAAGGCGGACGCCTCGGCCAATTCAGCCGGCTCCGGAGAACGTCGAAGAATGCGCCGGAATAGCCAAACCACCTGATCCGACTCCGCGGTCTTGCGATTCTGAGAGCCTGTCTGGACGGAACGGGCGAGGTGCTCCGCCTCCCGATGCACCATGGGATCGTTCAGGAAGAACAACGCCTGCGACGGCACCGTGGTGGTGCGGCGAGCGGCCGTGCTGGCATTGGGATCGGCCCCGTCGAAGAGCGCCAGGAACGGATGCCGTTGGATGCGCTGCGTCATCAAGTACACGCTGCGGCGGTGGTGGTCATAGGAGGCCACGTACGGACCGTGCTGGGTATACCCCCATCGCGTGGGAGACGGGAACGGATGCCCCGACCCGACCGACAAATCCAAGTCGCCACACGCCTCCAGGATGGCATCCCGGGTTTCTTCCGCGCCCAGACGGCGGCGGGGGAATGGTGAAAACCCGTCGCCTGGGTCACGGCCCAGGAGGCCGCCTTGGAACGCAGCCGATGCGCTGGCCGCACCCGCCGCAGCGGAATCCTCAACGGGGCAGGATGCCGTCTCCGGCCCGGGACGCACTGGATCACCTTCTGCCACCCACGGCTCCGGCTCACTCCGCTGCCGATACACGGCACTGTTGAGGATGAGGCGGTGCAGAGACTTGATCGAACCGCCGGTGCGTCGGAATTCGGAAGCGAGGTGATCCAACAACTCCGGGTGACTGGGAGGCTGTCCGCGGAGACCGAAGTCATTGGCCGATTCCACCAGACCGCGACCGAAGTGCTGCTGCCAAATCCGGTTGACCATCACCCGCGCCGGCAGCGGATTGGCCGGATCCGTCAACCAACGTGCCAGTTCCAGACGACCGCTGGTGGCCTTGGCCGGAGCCATGGGGTTCAGGCCCAAGGCAGACAAGGCGCCCCGGCGTACCCGCTGACCCGGTTGGTCGGGTTCGCCCCGCACCTGGACCACAGCATCCCGAGGAGTGCCTTCGGACACGCCATAAGCCAATGGAAAGGGGCCTTCCACCAAGAGTTGCTCCAACTCCCGGGCGGCGGCCTCGGCTCCTTCCTGAAGGGCTTTAAGACGGGCCTCGATCTCGGTCAATCGCTGGCGACGGCGTTCCACGGCTCCGGGATTCTCGGAAACCGCCACCGCCACCGCGGCATCCACCGCCGGCAGCGGGGCTTCTTGCACGGCGAAATTGTCGGCATCCAGGGCCGGCTTCGGACCCGGGCGGTGCCCATAGCTGTCGATGAAAACATCATCAATGGCGCCATCCCATCCGGGGTAAAGCGCGCCTGAAAAGACCACCGGAGCACTTGCTTCCGTGGCTCTGCCGCCTCGCAACGTCGCCTCGTAGCGGCGGGCCTTCAGGTCGAGGGTGAGACCCACCCGATACCATTGGCCGCGACGCAGTGGGGCAACGACCTCCTTGCGGTCGCCATCGATGCGGAACAGTTCCGAGCCGGACCAGAAGAGCTCCACCGCCGCCGAGGAGCCCGCGCCGTGACCCAAGTAGAATCGCCAGGTGCCCTCGGGTTCTCCAGGACCGCCGGCAGGAACCTCACCGCAGCGAAAATCAAAGGACGCGTGGAGTCGCGCCGCCTGGTCCCGCTTCCAGGCCGGTGAGAGACTCTGGCCGAAGCCGTCGTAAGCCGGACCACCCGGCATGTGGATTCCCAAGGCTCCCCGCGGCATCCATCCGGTGAAGGGGCTCTGGGACTCTGGCCGGATTCGGACGCGGCTGTTGGGCCCCGGACGCCACGGCTTGCCCGGTGGGGATCCGGCGATCTGACCCTCGAATCCGCCGTCGATACCGCGCAAGGAAGCCATCTCCCGCTCCAGCGCGTCGCGTTCCGAAAGCGCCTGTTCCAAGGGCGACACCATCGATGCCGAGGCCACCTCGGTGGACACCGCAGCCAAGGGCTCGGGTTGGATCGCCAAATTGTCCAAGCACAGTCCGGGACGCGAAGCCGCGGCCCCGGTTTCCGTTCCAGCACCGGTTCCACCCGCCCCGGAATCCAGGCCGAGAAAGTCGATGACCCCATCCCAGTCGCGGGCCAACTGTTGCGGACCCACCGACCGGACGGATCCCGGCGTCCCCAGGCGCACCGACACGGTCCGGGCCTTCCGGTCGAGATCGAGCTGCACATTCACCCAAGAACCCGGGGTGACCGTTCCCAAAGCCACCGGAACGCCTGAACCCGTGCTCAGGGACAGACTCTGGGCAGAGATCAGCACTTCCAAAGCCGGTGGGCCGCCGTCATGCCCGACCCAAAACCGGTGGGAACCCGAGCCCACCTGCGGATCCGGTAGGGTTTTCAAATCGAAATTAATCGAGAGACGATGGGCATCGCGAACCGACCGCCCCAGCCGGTGCAAGGCCTGGCCCAAGTGCCATGTTTGGGTCCCCGCCGGGATGGACGCCCCGACGCGGCCTCCGGGATAACGGTGCTTGAAGGGGCTTTGGGCCTCGGTGGTGACGGCGATCGGCCCGTCATACACCCAAGGTGGCACCAAGACCCCTTTGCTGCCGCCCGATGCCGGAGCTTGCAGTTCAAAGTCCCCATCCAGGTCGTCGATGGACCGCAGCAACGCCGAAGGCACCGGCAAACCTGCCCGCTGGACGGTTCGTGTCAGGGAAGCCACCCGGTTTTCATGGTCCCGCCAGCGTGGCAGGGACTCCTCCGGCGGGATGAGCGGCACCATGGCCCGGGAACGCTGCTTCTGTTCCGACCCCGGAAAGGCGAAGCGGGTGCTCTCAAACACCCCATACAACGCGTAATAATCGGTCAACGGCACCGGATCGTACTTGTGGTTGTGGCAGCGGGCACAACCCAGAGTCAGTCCCAGAAACGTCTGACCCATCGTGTCGATGGTGTCTTGGAGGGTCAGGTGGTGATAATTCTCGGAGTCGAAACCGAAGCGGCGGGAAATGGCCAGAAAACCCGTGGCCGCCACGCGTTCCGCATAACGCTCACGCGGGCCGTTTCGGGCCAACAAATCTCCGGCGATCTGCTCGGAGACAAAATCGAAGTACGGCTTGTCGGCATTGAACGCGTCGATGACATAGTTCCGGTAGCGCCAAGCCACCGGCACGGGATAGTCGGCGGTCTCGCCCGCGGTGTCGGCATACCGGACCACATCCAGCCAGTGCCGTCCCCAACGCTCGCCATAGCGGGGCGAGGCCAGCAACCGGTCGATCACATGCTCGAACGCCGCGGGAGAGACGTCCTGCTCGAATGCCTCGATCTCCTTGAGAGTCGGGGCCAGGCCGGTCAGATCCAAGGTGACCCGCCGAATCCACGTCCGACGGTCGGCCTCAGGGGCGGGCTTTCGACCCTGCCGCTCGAGTCCGGCCAGGATGAATCGGTCCAATGGGGATCGGCACCAGGACGACTCTGCGACCGCAGGCGGCTGCGGATCTCGAACCGGCCGAAATGCCCAGTGCGAGGCCGGATCGACGGACGGTTTCGTGGCCGGCCCCGGATTGGCCGCCGAAACGCCCACCACCGCCAGCACGACGCCGACGACACCCACCATGGTCTTGATGATGCTCATCCGGGAAATCGACCGGCATTCCAACCCGGCCCGAGCCAGACAGAAAGCGCAAACTGCGCTCGGCGGGCAGCGGTTCGAGCGCCGCCAGAGAGTCCCCTCCCCGGTTGTCATCCACTGCAGCCCGTGATTGCCTAGAGCCAATGACGCTGCAATTCGGATTCTTGGGTCTGGGCTTCATGGCCGCGACCCACATTCAGGCACTGGCCCACGTGCCGGGCACCGCGGTGGGAGCCATTTGCAACCCCAGCGGCCGCAATCTCGACGGCGACCTCACCCGGGTCGGCGGCAACGTGGGCGACCCCAATGGCGTGCGGCTCGACATGACGCAAGTCCGCGCCTACCGGAATGTTTCCGAATTCCTGGCCGATCCGGCGATCCACATCGTGGACATCACCACGCCGACGAAGACCCACATTGAACTGGCCATCGCCGCACTGAAGGCCGGCAAACACGTGCTGGTGGAAAAACCCATGACCCGCACGGCCGAGGAAGGCCGACGTTTGGCCGACGCGGCCCGCGAGGCGGCGACCCGCGGGGTCTTCCTCATGCCGGCGATGTGCCTGCGGTTCTGGCCGGAATGGCAGGCGGCCCATGACGCCATCGTGGGCGGGCACTACGGGCGGGTCTTGAGTGCCCGGTTCCGCCGGGTGGCCCAGGCTCCGGGCTGGGGTCACGGGCACTTCCTCAGCGCGGCCGACTCAGGCGGGGCGCTGCTCGATTTGCACATCCACGATGTGGACTTCATCCGGCACTGCTTCGGCCACCCGTCCCGGGTCTTTTCAAGGGGCCACACCCGGGTGAGCGGTGGCATCGACCATGTCGTCTCGCAATACGACACCGCCAGCGGGGCGGTGGTGAGCGCCGAGGGCAGCTGGGCCATGACCCCAGGCTTCGGATTTTGCATGGCCTACACGGTGGTGCTCGAGAAGGCCACCCTCGACTACGACTCGTCTCGCGGCGCCGAGGCTTTGCGCCGCTATGTGGAAGGTCAGCCCGCGGAAACCCTCAAGCTCGAGGGGCCCAACGGCTACGCGGGCCAGATCCGGCACTTCGTGGAATCCATCCGAGCGGGGAAAACCCCGACGGTGGTCACCGCCGACGACGGCGCAGCCGCCGTCGCCGTCTGCGAGGCCGAAGCCGAATCGATCCGCACCGGCTTGCCCGTAAACCTCTGACATGAAATCCCTGCATATCGTCTTCGACTGGGACGGAACCTTGTCGTTCATTCGTGCCGGCTGGGGCGAGGTCATGCTGCGGCAATGGCTGGAGTTTCTTCCGGCGACCACCGGCGAGTCGACCGAGAGTCGCTCGGCCATGGCACATCAGGAAATCTGGGCGCTCAACGGCCGCCCCAGCATCCACCAAATGGAGCGCCTGGGAGCCTTGGTCGCCGAACGGGGCGGCACACCGTGGCATCCCGATCGTTATCAGGATGATTTCCAGGAACGCCTCGGTCGATTGATCCGCCAGCGCATGGATTCAATCCGTGATGGATCCCACACGGCTGACCACTACATGGTGCGGGGCGCACGCGCATTCCTGGAACGCTTCCAGGCCGCCGGAGCCACCTTGCACATCGTCAGCGGAACACCACGGCCGGCCGTGTCCGCCGAGGTGGATTGCCTCGGGGTCCGGGACTTTTTCGGGCAGCGGATCCACGGACCCACCGGCCTGACCGACACCTCCTTCCACAAGCGTCACGCCATCCGGAGCATCATCGAAGCCCATGGCCTGGACCCGGTGCGATCACTGGTTTCCTTCGGTGACGGCGCGGTGGAAATCGCCGAGACCAAGGCGGCCCAAGGCCGGGCCATCGCCGTGGCCGCCGATGAGGAACACTGGCATTCGGGCCGTTGGGACGAATCCAAGCGCCAGCGTCTCACGGAAGCCGGAGCCGACTACGCCATCCCCGACTACCACGAACCCTCGGGCGTCTGGACCTGGCTCGGGCAGGCCGGTTGAGACCCCTCAACCTTTGGGACGTATCAAGTCCTTCCAGTCGGGCGGAAGGTCTTCGAGCGTGTCGCTGAGGATCTCCCGAACCGACTGGCGATCGCTGGCAGAAAGCGCTTTGAAGGCCTCGCTGGTGTCGGCTCCGCTCAAGACCTCGGCCATGCGGCGGTAGACCTTCTGCTTGAGCACCCCGGGCAACCGGCGGAAGGCCTCGGAATGGATGAGGAAACTGCAGGGGTGCTTGAAAATCCGCCGTTGCAAATCCAATTGCCGCAAGGAACGCCCCTGCCGATCCCGCGGACCCGGCGCCTCGAAAACACGCACAAACTCCGGATCGCCCCGGATGGGGTACTCGAAGGTTACCTCATCGGCCAAAAGCAATTGCTTCACCAGGCCTTCGACCGGCGATTTGAGGTACTCCACATGACCGTAGGCCGCCAAATGCTGGGCAGCCATGTAGTGGACCCGGGCGATGAAATTGTGCACATGCACCTGATGCCCCAGCACCATCAGGGCCGTGATATCGCTGCCGGGAGCCGGGTATTTCGAAGGATCGAAGTATTCGTCGAGGCGGGTCTTGTTGCCTCCGATCGCCCGGTTGGATTTGGCCTGAACGAAGTCGTCTCCCATCCGGTTGCCCCGGTGCTGGGCGGCACCGTGGGTCCCGGTCACATACCAACCGCCCCAACGGTCGGACAATGGCGTCCGGTGATCCACAGGCTCGATGCCGGTCGTCAGGTCCATGATTCCCAGACGATCGGTCTCCACCGAGCGGAAGAGGTGCCCCGGAACCCCCATGGTCCGCGATGACGCATGGCACTCGAGACAATTGTCGACCCGCTTGATGACCGGTTTCTCGGTGGGTTTCTGCTCCACCACATAGAAGACGCCACCGAGGCGCGGGTCCACTTCGGAAACCTCCAGGAGCGGCGATCCTGGGATGTATCCGAGGTAGACCTCATCATTGAAGAAAATGGCTCGTGGGTTGCCGGGGTGGATGTGCTCGCGCTGCAGCGAGGTCTTGGAGAACACCAGTGTCTGCGAAGCGGGGTCCACGCCCACCGCCTTCTGGAGCGACGGCAACCAACCCAGTTTGGCATCCCATTCGAGCTTCACATTCCCCGCTTCGATTTTTCGGATCAACCCGGCCACCGGACCTGTGGTGGGTTCCTTCGAATACTTCAGCGCATCGGTTTCCAATTCGACCAAATGGGTCGACCCCTGAAAATCGGCCCAACTCACCGATTGAAGGAGCAGGCCAACCACTGGCCCGGCGAGGACCCATCGGATTCCCCGCAATGGATGTCGAAATCGCAGGCCATGCTTCACGGATGACAAGAGCCTGCGACCGGATGGCCTCCCTTGACCAGAGCCTCCTTGGGCCGAAAGCGGTCCGATATTGTCCAAAGGCTCCAACGTATTTCGGGGCGTCAATGGAAACGGAACACCGCCAGCAGCGAGGCAGCCATGGCCAGGATCAGCACCAGGCCGACGACCGTCCAGAAACGGCGACGGTCCGGTTTCCTGGATCGCCCCTGACCGAATTCACGGGCGACAAAATCGTCGTAGTCGAACGCCTCGTCGTCGGGCAGGTCGAGGCCTGAGACGCTGGCTTCTTCGTTCCAGCCGGAATCACGCGAAGCGCCACAACCAGCGCAAGACAGGGCCTTGCGCGGAACAAACTCCCCGCAAACCGGACAATCCCCCGGGGGGCGAAACGCCTCGTCGCTCATTGGACGGGCAGCATGGGGCTAATCATCGTCGTCGTCAGCATCCGGGGTGGTGGCCCATTCCGGATAGGGGCGATCAGTACCAGCCATGGCATTCCAGAGGATGCGGTTCAAGACGTCTTCAGGCGCCTTGTCCACTTCGCGGAAATTCAGACGGGCCGAGACCTCGGCATCGCGCCGCAAGATGGGGTTCAAGAGCGCCTTGGCAGGCGGGTTCATCTGGTCGAGCGGTACCGTGTTGGGCGCCGCAGTGTAAGGCGTGAGGTTGGGCGTGTCCTGGAAGCAGTCGGACATCGGCGTGGCGCTGGCGTCGAACTGGTTCATGGGCTTCATGCCCAGCACCTGCTCAGCGGTTCGGATCAGGCTGGTGGTGTTGTACTGGGTGGAGACCACCGCGCCGCGGCGGGTGTACGGACTGATGCAGAAGGCGGTGGTGCGGTAGCCGCTGACATGGTCCCAGCCGGCCTGGGGATCGTCTTCGATGGCGAGGATCAGCATGTCTTTCCAGAAGCGGCTGTGGCTGAGCGCCTCGACAATGCGCCCGAAGGCCAGGTCGTTGTCGGCGACGCAGGCGGCCGGCGTGGGCTGGCCCGCCGAGGTGCCGCTGGTGTGGTCGTTGGGCAGGCAAATGAGGGTCAGGTTGGGGAATTCGCCGCGGGCCTCGAAGGCCTTCAACTCCCGGATGAAGTGATCGGCCCGGTACTGGTCGGGCACCGACATTTCCCAGCCCACGTAGTCGGTCGGCGTGTGCGGAATCAGGGTCGGCACCATCGCCCGACTGGAGAAAATCACCTCGTCGGACTCACCCTTCCAAGTCCGGTAGCACGGCAGGAAGGGAATCGAACCCTTCTTCTTTGGATCACGCCATCGGACGGTGGGTTCAGCGAACTCTCCGTAATTGCGCAGGGTCTTGCCATGCCTGAGGGCATTGTCCCAGATGAAGCCGGCCGGCGAATAGGCCAGCGCGTCGGCCTCGTCTTCACCCATGCCGTCCGGGTAGCTGCGCGGGAAACCCGCAAACGACTTCTCCATGTAATCGGTGGAGAAGGCGGTGGTGGACCACTGATGGCCGTCGGCACTCAGGATTCCGGCGCAGTAGGTGTTGTCGAGCAGCACGAACTCGCGGGCGATCTTGTGGAGGTTGGGGGTGATTTTCTCACCGAAAATGCACAGGTCGGCGCGGCCATTGCCCCGGGGTTCGTCGCCGAAGACCTGATCGTAGGTCCGGTTCTCCTTGATGATGTAGATGACGTGCTTGAAGACGCTGGGCTCGCCGACGCGCTCGGGCACTGGCCGGGGCTTCACTCCGCTTCGAGCCGGGAGCCGCGAGTCCAGGATGGCCTCGCGGCGCAAGTTGCGCGAGACGGTCTCCGAGAGCTTGGGCAGCGTTCGGCGGGCCGGGATGGGAACCAGCGACACCGTGCCGTTGTACTGATGGGTATTGAATCCGTCGGCTCCGGTGTCGGCCTTCTTGGTTTTGGAAGCCATGCCCTTGACGTTGGCGACGATGAGCTGCCTGCGCGCGGTGTCATGGATCAGGGCGGCCGGGAACCAACCCACAGGGATGAGACCGGCCAACCGCGATTCCCGATCGCTTGGATCGAAGCGCACCACCGCGATGGCATTCTGGGATCCGTTGGCGACATACAGGTTCTTGCCATCGGGGGCGAAGACCAGGGCGTTGGGCGAAGCTCCAAAGAGGTCGGCCGGATTGATCTTGGCCCAGATCGTCTCCACCACGGCGCGGGTCCGGGTGTCGATGACGCTGAGCGTGTCCGAACCGGCGTTGGCGCAGACGACGTGGCGGCGATTGGGCGACACCGCCAAGGCCGAGGCATGAAGACCTGTGATCAACTCCACCGGCACGGCATCGGCCGGCGCCTTCAGATCGATGATCGAGACCGAGCCCTCACTGGCGATGTGCCGCACCGGATCCACGCGAACAGCCGTTCCGCGGCCAGCCGGACCGCTCAGGTCGTCGGGACCGGGGCGGCGTCCACCCCAGTTGCTGACATAGGCCGTGTCTCCCACCAGCACGACATCATACGGAGCGACACCGACGCGGAATTCGCGCAACACCTTGCCGGACTCGGGATCCAGCTCCAGCAACCGGTTGGACAGGTTCGCGCAGACATACAAGCGGCTGCCATCGGCGCTGAAGGCCAGGCCCGCGGGGATCTCCTCCTTGCGGCGCGGAGCGTCGGCCCGGGGCAGCGGCAACGAATGCGAGGGGCTCAGCGAGCCATCAGTTCCCACACCGAACACCTTCAGGCTGCCGTTGACGTTGCTCAGGAAGACCCGCTTTCCATCCGGTGAATAAATCAGGCCCGTGTAGCTCACCTGCCCCTTGGCGTCGGGCTTGAGGATGTTGGCCGAGGGCACCGCGGGCTGAGGTTCATTGACCTGCTCCGAGGGCAACGCCACGCGCTGGAGGATTTCACCCGTCACCGGGCTGAGCACCAGCAACTCGCTGGTCTTGCCCGAAACGAGCAATCGGGAACCGTCAGGGGAAAGCGCCAACACTTGCGGGCGCAAACCGGTCAATTCGATCTGCCGCCCCAGCGGTGTGAGGGTCTGGTTGACCGGAGTGACCGAGCGGCCGCCGGATTTGTGGCCGACCGTCTCGCGAATCGCGACCGGCGTGGCCGCAACGGCCGTCGACTGGGCTTCCACCAACAACGCTGCCATGACACAGGCCCAGGCCCATTGAATCGGGGAAGGTCGAATGCGATGATCCATGACCCAATTTTCAGCGGATCGGACCCGACGGGCAATGAGCGAATGGCTCTGGATCGGAAACGTTGCCGTGAAAGCCGACCCTATTCAAACGGTCCAATGCATGGAATGCGTCGAAGGGGACGTGAAGACCGGCTGGATCGGAGCCAGCAAAACGGCCAGAGGTCAATCGGTCAGAAGGCAATCGGTCGAAATGCTTCCGGATACGCCAAAGGGCTCAGGCCCAGAGCGTTCAGAGCACGGAAGCGACCCGAAGATCATCGAAGCGGATCGGCGTACCGGCGAAGGGCATGCCCCAGACACCCGCCTTGCCCGGCGGGAGCTTCTCGGATTCCTCATGCTGCAGGAGGGGTTCTTTGGGCTCTTCATCCCCTTGCCAAGCCTTGGCCGCGATGCGGACTCCGACCCCGGACTTCCGCACACTCAATCGGAGCTGGGTCCATTGGCCACTGGTCCACTTGAAGGGAATGGAAGCCTTGATGTCGTCACCCTTCACCAATTCCAACGCATTCTTGGCCGGCGCCATCCGCAACTTGTAGCCACCGACGCCATTGAGACCGACTGCGAAGGTCGGGAACTTGCGCCCGCTCTTGGTGCCGAAGATCCGGGCGGACACCTCGACCCCGTCGGCCTCATTGGGACCAAAGAGGACTCCAAAGGATTCCAAGGGGGCGCCGGGAAGTTCCAGAAATCGGTTCCCCTCCTCTTCGCGGACCGCGAACTGTCCGTCCAACACCATGAAGGTCTCCGGGACTTCACCGACTTTGGAGGCTGAAAACCCCTCTTCGAACAAAGGCTTGGCCCCTTGAGCCTGAAGCAAGCCGATGGACGTCATGCTGGCGGCCGTCCACAAGCCAGCGGTGAGGAACCCGATGTGAAGGAAGCGTTTCATGGTTGTTCACCCCATAGGGCCCAAAGCCATCGACCACAAGTCCCCGCCACCGTCAGCGGATATCGAGCACGATGCCCAGCTTGTTGAGGATGTCGCCCTCGGCCTGGGACAGTCGGTACAACTCCTTGTTGTAGTCGGAGAGCGCATTGATCTCGCTGGCCTCGGCGCTGGTGAGGTCACGCTGGATTTGCAGCACCTGGAAGGCGGTGCTCTTGCCATTGGCGAGCTTCTTCTCTTCGGCATCCAGCGCCTGGGCAGCGAACTCATGCTGCTTGCGAGCCGCATTGACGCGCTCGAAGGCGGTCTTGGCCGAGCGGATGGAAATGTCGATGTCGCGCATGAGGTTCTGCTCGATGCGCTTGTAGCTCAGCAACAGGCGCTCCTGCTCCAGCTTGTTCTGCTTGTGGGTCTCGCGGGCGTTGCGGTTGTTGAGCGGGAAGCTGAGGCGCATCCCTGCGTAGTGGTTGGGCAGCTTTCGATCCTCGATGTCCTGGAGGGACATGCCGAAGGCGGATTCGGCACCGATGACACCGTAGCCGCCGAGAAGGTCGAGCTGGGGGAAGAGCTGGTTCTTGGTGAACTTCAGGCGAACCTTCTGCGAGTCGAGCTGCAAGCGGGCGTCGACGATGTCGGGGGACTGGGTCAAGGCCTTGTGCCAGCTGTCCTTCTTGTCGAAGGCCACCGGTTCGGCGGTCAGCATCAAGGTGGGATTGAGCAACACGTTGTCCCAGCTGCCCAGGTCGTCATTGATCAAATTCCGGAGATTGGTGGAGGCATCGCCCAAGCGCGCCTCGCTTTGCAGCAAGTCGGCCTTGGCCCGGTAGACCTCGGCCTCGGATTGTTTCTCATCGAGCGGAGCCAGGGCACCCACTTCAACGCGCTTCTTCTGCTCGGCCAGCCGCCGTTCGGCCGTTTCAACGGCCTTGCGCTGCACCCGCACATTTTCGCGGGCAGCGATGAGGTCGTGGTAAGCCAGTGCCACCTGGGCGACCACGGTGATCACCTGACGGCGGGCTCCCTGCTCGGAACGTCCGATGCCGATCTTGTTTACCCGCACCATCATGCGGGTGGAATCGATCCAGAAATCACGCAGCAACGGCTGCGTCAGGTCGAGGTTGACGAAGGGGCTGTAGAAGAACCCGGAGTTGATTTCCGGGCGGCTGGGTGTGGCAAAGAACAGGTTGTTGTTGCGGGTCATGCCACTCTGGAGGGAGTAGCGCAAACCGGTTTCGCTCGGAACCAACCCTTGAAGACCCACCGTGTAGTTCTCGGACCAGGACTCACCGCCCGGCGGTATGAAGTCACCCGGATTGCCCACGCCGGCGCTGGTGCGGAAGTTCTGCCGGACCGACATGCCGATGGCCGGATCGTAACCGGCAAAGGCCTGACGGTACTGGCTGAGCGACTGGCGCGGGTTGAAGTAGGCGATCCGGATGTCCAGGTTCTTCTGCAGGGCCAGTTTCAGGCAATCGTCAAGCGACACCGCCTTGAGCTCGGCGGCCGCGTGCACGGCGGACGAGCCCAGCGCGAGGGCTGCCAAAAAGCCACCGGCGGAGCGGACGGCGCGGGACCAGATCTTCTTCGTTTCCATTGTCGAGGACAGTAGTTGGAGGCGTTGTCGCCCCAGGAATGCGCTTAAAGACGCGTCAGCCAGACATTTCTTCAGCGATTTGAGCAAACAGCTTACCCCCGCATTGACCGGCAAGGCCAGTCCAAGGTTTCAGTGATTCCGAGGTCGAAGCGCGTGCTCTTGCCGCTGAAGTCGATCCACCCCCAGACTGTGCCGACACATGAAGCGCGTCGTCCTGCTTGGCTGCACCGGTTCGATTGGCACCAGCACCCTGAAAGTGGTGGAAGACCAACCCGACCGTCTGCAATTGGTGGGGCTGGCCGCCGGTGGCAACGCCGACTTGCTCATCGAACAATGCCGCCGGCATCGCCCGCGCCTGGCCTCGATCCATGACGCCAGCAAGGCGGAGGGAGTCCGGACGGCGCTGGGCAACACCACCGAAGTGCTGGCGGGTCCGGAAGCCCTGATTCGCCTGGCCACGCTGCCCGAGGCGGACATCGTGCTCATCGCCATCGTGGGCACGGCCGGACTGGAACCCGCCTTGGCCGCCATCCGGGCCGGCAAGGACATCGCCGTGGCCTCGAAGGAAATCCTGGTGATGGCCGGCGAGACGGTCATGCGCGAGGCCAAGGCCCACGGGGTTCAGGTCTTGGCGGTGGACAGCGAGCATTCGGCGATTTTCCAGTGCCTGGACGGCAAGCCAGCCTCTTCGGTGCGCAACCTGTGGCTCACCGCCTCGGGGGGACCGTTCCGCGATGCGGCCAAGTGGCCCAAAGCGGCTCTCGATGCGGTCACCGTCGAGCAAGCCCTCAAGCATCCCTCTTGGGTCATGGGCCGGAAGATCACCATCGATTCGGCCACGCTCTTCAACAAGGGGCTCGAGATGATCGAGGCCCGCTGGCTCTTCGACATCGAAATGCCGCGAGTCCAGGTGGTCGTGCACCCGCAAAGCGTTGTGCATTCCATGGTGGAATACGTCGACGGTTCCATCATCGCCCAGTTGTCCACGCCGGACATGTGCCTGCCCATCCAATACGCGCTGCTGTACCCGGAGCGCCTCCGCAGCGACCGCGTCCAGACGAACTTCGCCAAGATCGGCCAACTCACCTTCGAGGAACCGGATACGGACCGATTCCCGGCCCTGGGCTTGGCCCGACGCGCCGGTGAAACCGGCGGCACACTGCCGGCAGTCCTCAATGCAGCCAACGAGGTGGCGGTGGAACGCTTCTGCGCCCGCCAACTCGGCTTCACCGGGATCGCCCAACTGGTCACGCGCGTGATGGACGCACACCGGGTCGTCGAGCAACCGAGTCTGGAACAAATCCTTGAAGCCGACCGATGGGCTCGCGACGAGGCGGAATCGCTGAGGTAGGCCCGGCGGAGACCCGGTGGACAGCCGAGTCCCGCGGTCGGCCGGTGCAGTGACGGCCGAACGAAATCAGTTTTCGTCAGCGATCGGCGGTTTTCCCGGAGGCAAGGGCAGCCCCTGCAGGAACGCCGACAACGCCGGGATCTTGTCGGTATTGATCAAATCCACGCCCGCATCCCGACACACCTTCCACGCTTCGGGACGATCGGGCAGCGCCCAGAAGCGGATCTTCCGACCTTGCGCATGGGCTTGACTCACCAACCCCTTCAGGCGGGCCTTGTCGGAAGCCGACATCTCGCCGTCGCCGTCCCATCGGAAAAGGGTCCTCCAACTTTCGCTGACCAGCGGGACGAGGGCGGCGGGGGGCGTCGATGACCCGGCAACACCGACCGGAGCGGCATGGGTGAGATCACTCATGCGGCCATCGAGTGCGCACCAGCGGTCGCGGTCTGCTCTGGCCAAGTCCCAGGCACGATCGCCGCTGAGCACCACCGTGACGGCACCCGTCACCACGCCCGTATCGCGGAAGCGGGTGAGCATGGACGCATACGGAGCCAACTCCGTCTTGAGACGCTGGTACACTTCGGCCCCCTGCCCTTTCACATCGACCAGCAGCATCAGACGGGCATTGGGATCGGAGAAGATCCCCACCCGATTGCGGACACGCTCGGCCAACGGTTCCAGATACAGGGACTTCAGCGTGCGCTCGGGCTTCAGATCTTTGCGGTCATGGGCCACCCACAACTGACCTTCCACCAGATACACATCGGCCTCGACGCTGCAGAACCCGTGGTCGAGAGCCTCCAGCAGTGGCCGCTTCTGCTCGTAATCGTTGTGGGAATGGGCCTGAACAAGAGGTCGCACCTCCGCCGCAGACGAGTGGGCGGCGAACAGCAGACCCAAAACTCCGCACACACGGGCCGAGAACTTCATGCGAAGACCGTGCCCCAAGGATCCCGCGGAGCACAATTCACGAACAGGTGAAATCGGCCGCCGGAACCGGAACCGGCTCACTTGCCCGGTCGCTTGGCCGGAGTGACCCATCCCTTGTGCCAATCCAAGCTCCATAGGCGTTCGAGTCGGACCAATTCGGCGTGACCATCGACAAAGCCCGAATTGATGGCGCCCGGCAAAGTATCCTTCGGGTTGAAGATCTGGGTCCGCCCCCAGGTGGCGCTGCCGTGACGCGGGAGCGTCAGACGCACCATGGCTCCGGCGAAGTCGTCGCCAGTGAAGAGGTTTCGCGCCGGCGGGTCGTTGGGTTGGGGCCAGGTGTCGATCCAATTGCTGTCGGCGATCACCGGCGTGTTGGAAGGCGTCGGGCAATCCGACTCATTGCGATACTTCTTCACCCGCTGATCCGGGGTGCTGAAATACGGATCATCATCACCATAAAACCAACCGTTGAACGTGTAGCTGGCTTCGTAGTCGATCCCTTTGGATCCGGTCCACAACCAGGTCTGATTCAAGGAACCGCTGTTGGGATGCCGACGCTTGGACTTGACGGCCGCCGGCGGTGCCGACGGACAAATACGGGCCGCATTGATGCCACCATAGTTGGTGGCCAGCACCGTCACCCACAACGCATTGTCCATGGTCGCGGTCGCCGAACCATTGTACGGCACCGGTTTGCCATGATCGGAGAGATACATGAACGTCGACAAGGTCATCGACTTGGCATTGTTGATGCACTTGATCGAACTGGCCTTGGCCTTCGCCTTGGCCAGAGCCGGCAGGAGCATCCCCGCCAAAATGGCAATAATGGCGATCACCACCAGCAGTTCGATCAGGGTGAATGCCCGGCGGATCCGGGACGGGTGAAGTCCGAGTGTCATGGCAAGGTCAGGAGTTTCAAATATCCGGCTCCGCAATCCCCGCGGGGTCAAGGGTGGAGTTGCCGGTCGGCCGGCCTATCCTACCGCAGCGCCCCGAATTGCACGCCGACCAATGACTCGGCCGCCAGGGTGCCGAGCTGGCGACGGAGGGCCAGGATGTTGCCCTCTTCGGTGGGGTGATTGCGGTTGCTCAGGAAGATCACCCAAGCATGACTGCCAGGATCTTGCCACATCGAGGTACCGGTCCAACCGGAATGCCCGAACGAGCCCACCGGAAAAAGTGATCCACGCGGTCCGGCATAGGGCGAATCGATATCCCAGCCCAGACCTCGTTTCGGAAGATTCGGCGGTGTTTGGACGGAAATCATGCGGGCCACCGTTTCCGGACGGAACACCCTCACACCCTCGAGGATGCCGCCAGCATCCATCATGCGGCAGAAGCGGGCCACGTCGGAAGCGGTCGTGAACAAGCCCGCATGCCCGGCAACGCCTCCCATTTTGCGGGCGGTCGGATCATGCACCTCACCCCGAAAACAAGTGCCATCGGGGCGACGTTCGGTCGGGGCGATGCGGTCGACGGGCACGCCATTCAGCAGGGGACGGTAAGCCGTGTCCCGCATCTTCAGCGGTCGATACAAGTGGGCTTGGCAAAAGGCATCCAAGGTCTGGCCTGAGACCCTCTCCACGAGCTTGCCCAGCAGGATGAAATTGATGTCGGAATAGACGAACCGGGTGTCTGGAGGATGCGTCGGCTTCTCATCGCAGGCCAGTTCCAAGGCCTTGTCGGAACCGCTCCAAGCACCACCGCCCAAACCAGGTCGCAATCCGGAAGCGTGCGTCAGGACTTGCCGCACCGTGATGGCCTCCTTGCCGTGGGCCGCGAAGGCTGGGAGGTAATGAGCCAGGGGTTTGTCCACATCCACCACCCCCTTTTCGACCAGCAAGGCCACCGCTGGCGCCGTGGCCAACACCTTGGTGAGTGAGGCGGCGTCATAAACCGTAGCCAAGCTGGCCGGCTCCGGCGATGGATCCACCGAGCGAAGCCCATAGGCCTTGGAATACACCACCCCATTGCGCTCCAGCCAAAAAACCCCGCCCGGGCAGCGGTTGGAAGCGATGGACTGCAAGATGGCTCCATCGATGGCCGCGAGCTTCTCGGAGCGAAAGACCTCGGTCAGCGCCGAGGGTTTAGACCGAGGCGAACGACATCCCAGCGTGACCCAAGCCAGCAGCAGCACACCCAGACGGGCGGCCTTGCCGAGACGTTGGATACCCGATGCAGGCTTGGTCCGAGGCAAGGTCATGGGCTCAGTGATTCAAGGAGGTTTCCGCTGATTGAACCGGACGTGTCGGGAACCACCGGTCGAGCAACACGTAGACGACCGGGATCACGTAGAGTGTGAGGAAGGTGCTCGTGAGCATGCCTCCGACCACCGCGACTCCCATGGGGCGACGACTTTCTGCACCCGCTCCAAAACCAATGGCGATGGGCATGATGCCCGCCACCGTGGAAAAGGCCGTCATGAGGATGGGCCGGAGCCGGACCTTGCCGGCTTCCATCATGGCCGTCACCGGATCGATGCCCTGTTGGGCCCGCTGGTTGGCGTATTCCACCAACAAGATGGAATTCTTGGTCACCAAACCGATGAGGAGCACCAATCCGATCTGGCTGAACAAGTTGATGTTCATGGACGGGATCACCGGAATCACCCCGGTCTTGCCCAGGAAGGCCAGCAACCAGAGCAAACCGAACGCTCCGACCGCCGCCAACGGCAACGCCAGCATGACGGTGAACGGATGGATGAGGCTCTCGAACTGCGCAGCCAAGGTCATGTAGACAATGATTGCGGCCAGACCGAGCACGAACCAGATCTCACCGGTGCTGTCGGCCAGATTCTTGGCCTCGCCTTCCCATGCATGAAGGGTGCCCGCCGGCAAATCCTTCAGGAGCGGCTGCACCTGCTCCACCACGACACCGATGGGAACCCCTCCCGGAGAAGCCGTGATGCTGGCACTGCGGAGTCGGCCGTAGTGGCTGATGGAATTGGGGGCCGCACCGGAAGTCCGGGTCACCAGGGCGTTGAGCTGGATGAGCTCCCCGCGCTGATTGCGGACATAAACCGTATCCAACTCCTGCGGTGTGAGTCGGGAAGCCCGCTCCAGCTGGGCGATGACTTCGTACTCCTTGCCATCGACCTTCAAACGACTGAGATCCAGGCCGCCAAAGAGGATTTGAAGCGTCCGGGAAATGTCTTCGATGCTCACCCCCAAGGCGGCCGCCCGACTGCGGTCCACCGAGATGCGCAATTCCGGTTTATCCACTTCGTAGCTCACCCGGATGTTCTTGAGCAGCGGCTGGCCCACGGCGTTGGTCAATCCACCGATGCGCGCCGACAGCGCCTGTACGGTACGATTGAGCGTATCGAGATCCTGGTTCTGGACGACCAGTTCGAAGGGCGAGCTGTTGAAGCTCACCTCAATGGCCTTGGGCAGGTTGGCGATGGCGAAGCCGCCTTCGACCTCCGCGAAGAAACGCTGCGCCATGCCGCCGGGTCCGTTGACGATTTCCTGGGTCGATCGTTTCCGCAGCGAGCGATCTTGGAAGCTCACGAACACGATGCCGAAGGAGGCCTGGCCGGGACCACTGAAGCCAGGGGCCACGATGGCGCCATAGCTGGCCACCTCCGGGTAGCTGGCCACGATGGCCTCGGCCTTGCGGAGCTGGCGGTCGGTGAACTCGCTCGTGGAACCGTTCGGAGTGAGTACGATCGCGAACATCCGGCTCTTGTCCTCCTGCGGCAGGAAATCCTTATCCAATCCCTGATAGGCGAAGATCATCAAAGCCACGGTTCCCAAGGTCACCAGCACCGACAAAAAGCGGTGGCGCAAGGCCCAACGCAGAGAACTCAGGTAACTGCGGGTCACTGCGTCGAGGAGAGCTTCGAAGACCGCGAACAATCCCGTGGCCTTCTTGCCGTGGATGGGCTTGAGCACCCGGGCGGCGATGGCGGGTGACAAGGTGAGCGCCACAAAGGCGGAGATGATGACCGAGACCGAGACGGCCACGGCGAACTCGATGAAGAGGCGGCCCGTGGTGCTCTTCTGGAAGGCCAGCGGCGTGAAGACCGCCACCAGCGACAAGGTGATGGCGATGACGGCGAAGCTGATCTCCTCCATGGCCTTGAAGGCCGCCGACATGGGTTTCATGCCCTCTTCGATGTGCCGGTAAATGGCCTCCAGAACCACGATGGCGTCGTCCACCACGATGCCGATGACCAGCACCAGCGCGAGCATGGTGAGGATGTTCACCGAGTAGCCCATGAGGTGGAGCACGGCGAAGGTGCCGATGATGGAAACCGGGATGGCGACGGTGGGAATGACCGTCGCCCGCAAATCGCGGAGGAAGACGAAGATGATGAGCACCACCAGGCCGAAGGCGATGGCCAGCGTGTCCCAGACCTCGCTGATGGCCTTCTCAACATAGATGCTGGAGTCGTAGTTGACCCACATCTTCACGCCTTCCGGCAAGGTGGGTTCGATCGCCTTCATTTCCGCGCGGATGGATTGGGCCACGTTCACCGTGTTGGCCTTGGCCTGCTTGACGATGCCCAGAAAAATGCACGGTTTGCCGGAGGCACGCGCGATGGTTCGGTAGTCCGAGACGCCGTCCTCGGCCCGACCCACATCCTTGAGCCGGACCAGGTTGGCTCCCTCTGATCGCAACACCAGGTTGTTGAATTCCTCGGCCGACTTCATCTCGCCGCGGGTCTGGATGGTCATCTCGCGGTCGAGGTTCTCGACGCGCCCGCTGGGCAATTCGATGTTCTGCTGCCGGAGCGCCTGCTGGACATCCAGGACCGTCACGCGCCGGGCGGCCATGCGCGCCGAATCGAGCCACAGCCGCATGGCATAGCGTTTCTCGCCTCCGATGGTGATCGAAGAAACGCCGGTGACCCCTTGGAAGCGCGGCTTGATTTGCTTCTCCGCGAGCGTGGTCATCTCCAGCGGCGAATACCGCTCGCTGTTCAGGGCGATCCAGAGGATGGGCTGCGCATCGGAATCCTGCTTGGAAACAATGGGCTCGCGAATGTCCCGAGGCAGCGCACCGCGCACGCGCGAGACCCGGTCGCGGACATCCTGGGCCGAGGAGTCGATGTCCCGGGAAAGGTCAAACTCCACCGAGATGTTGCTCACCCCCTCGCGACTTTCGCTCCGCAAGGTCTTGATGCCCTCGATGTTGTTGATGGCCTCCTCGAGCCGCTCGGTCACCTCCGTCTCGACCACCTGGGCATTGGCCCCGGGGAAGACCGTCGTCACCGAGACAATCGGCGGATCGATGTCGGGCAACTCACGCACGGGCAGACGGGACAGGCCGATCAACCCGAAGAGCACCAGCACCAAATTCATCATCCAGGCCAGGATGGGACGCTGGATGGAAATGCGCGGCAGGATCATTGAAGGCCCAAGTGAGCCGGTTCGCGCCCAGAAACTCAACGGCGAGATGAACTCAAAAGGGGTCGCCCCCGCCTATTTGCACAAAAGGGGGCACTACAACAGATCACCTGCGGCAAACTTTCTGAGGCTGGCGCCCGGGGTTGGTGCCTGGGGGAGGGCTCCGCGGGATCGGCGCTGCGCGCGAGGGGAGGGTTTGATCGCTTCCAATGCTTGCTCCGGCCCGATCCCGCTGCCGCCTGCTGCGGGGCGGGGCTTGCAGAACGCCCAATCGAAACGGCTATTTCCAGACGCGGCGGAGCATGGCCAGGAAATTGCCGTGGAAAATGGCTGCGATGTCAGCCTTCGAATAACCACGACGCGCCAAGATGGGCCCCAGCTTTTGGATATCGGCGATGGATCCGAGGTCGGAAGGCATTTGCTCAGTCCCAAACCCCCCGTCGGCGTCCGTCCCGATGCCCACATGACGAATGTTTCCGGCCAACTGGCAGATGTGGTCGATGTGATTGGCGAGGTGCTCCAGGCTGAGATCGAAATCCGCCGGCTTGGAACGGAGATGCCGCCAACCATGGACCATCATGATCGCATCCACCGCCACACCGATGACCGCATCGCGCCGGATGAGTTCCCGGATTTGATCGTCGGTGAACTGCCGGTTCCAGTCGGCCAAGGCACGGCAATTGGAATGACTGGCCCAAACGGGTCCGGAAAACCGATCCAACGCATCCCGGAAGGATTCGTCGCTCAAGTGGGTGACATCGAGGATCAACCCCAGACGCTCCACCTCGGCCAAGAGTTCCCGGCCGTAGGCACTCAACGGTCCCTCGTCATCCGTACCCGCTCCGCAAAGGCCGGGGCCATAATGAGTCAAGCCCACTGCCCGCAGACCATAGGCCCAGGCCCGCTCCAAATGCGCGGGGGTGTGAAGTGAATCAGCGCCTTCGAGGCTCAGGATGTATCCGATGGGCTTGCGGCCATCCGAAGGGCGTTGCCATTCCGCCAGGTGCGACTCCAGACCGGCTTTGTCCGTGATGAAGCGCAATTCACCTGCGGCCTCCATTTCACGATACCAGGCCAATTGACCCTGGGTCTGCGCCCACGCTTGTGAGGCGCTGCTCCAGCCCGGCATACGACTGAATCGATTCACCGAACGGGCGATCTGGGTTGCCACGCAAAGTCCCATGTTGCCCCGACGCATTTCCGGAAAACACACGATGCCGTTGCCCCGATCGGGCTGGTCACGCTGATGCTGCTCCCGGCGACGGATGTACTCGAGCGATCGGGTGAGATCCCGGTTCCACTCCATGGCGTTCATGGAGAGATCCAGGTGGCAATCGAACACCAGTGGCTGGGAAGACTCGGCGGAGAGTTCGGACATGGCGTCACTAGCCCTAACGCGTCAGCGGCCCAGAGTCACGCAGAAGACCTGCACAACATGCGTCAGCTGCCGGGCCACGAACGCCGCCCAGGATCATTTGCCCACCACTGGAGGCGGAACCGCTGGCAAGGTGAAGCGGAATGCAGCGCCTTTGCCCGGAGCCGTTTCGAGTCGCACCTCACCGCCGTGGGCCTGGATGATGTGCTTGACGATGCTCAGGCCGAGACCCGTGCCTCCCTGCTCCCGCGACCGGGCCGTATCCACGCGATAGAACCGTTCGAAAACCCGCTCAGCCGCCTCGGTCGGAATACCGGGGCCGTCGTCGGCCACCGCCATCTCGATGAGATCGCCGCCGGGAACCTCGCGCCCCTCGATGCGTACCGTGCCACCGGGACGCCCGTATTTGATGGCGTTGTCGATGAGGTTCGACAGCACCTGATCGAGGCGGTCGGAGTCGGCCCGCGCATGCAACCCAGCGGGCACATCGTTGATGAGCCGCACGCCTCGGTCCTCGGCCTTTCGGTGGAAATCGTCGAATACCTCCGTCACATGTCCGCACAACGGCACCGTGTCGTAATTGATGGCCAACTGACCGGACTCCAATCGGGACAGCGTCAGGAGATCCTCAATCAGGTAGGTCAACCGGTCGCAGTGACGATCGATGATGTCGAGGAACTTGGAAGCAATGGCCGGTTGCGACGCCGCACCATCCAACAAGGTCTCCACCGAACCCTTGATGAGCGAGAGCGGGGTGCGCAACTCATGGCTGACATTGGCCACGAATTCACGACGGGTTCGCTCCAACTGGCGGAGGCGCGTCGCATCGTGCAGCACCATCAGCACGCCGTCGGTCCGGCCCTCGGGCCCGATCAAGGCGACGGCGTTGACCTGAAGCAACCGGGCTTCCGATCCACCCTCCAACTCCAATTCCTTGCCGTTGACCCGCCCCGCCTTGGCCGCCTCGGCCGCCACCGCTGAAAGATCGTTGCAGCGAAAGGCCTCGAGGAGAGTACGCCCTCGAACATCGGCCTCGAGATCAAAAAATCGGCGGCACGCGGTGTTGGTGAACTGCACCCTTCCGGAGGCGTCCAACAGCAGCACTCCTTCGAGCATGTTCTCGAAGAGCGCCTGCTGGCGGGCGTTCTCGGCCGCCTGGGATTCAGCCCGGCTGGAGCGCTCCCGAGCGAGTTGATCACGCAGGGCTGTCGCCTCTTTGGTCACCCGGAGGCATCGCCCCCGCATGAACAAGCTCACGACCAATCCAGATATTCCAGCACCCAGAGCCGCCGCCAGTAATGGAGAAATGGACATGCTCAGGACTCAGGCCTCCATGAAGCGGTAGCCGACTCCGCGGACGGTGTCCAAGTACTGGGCCCCGGCGCCCAACTTTTCGCGCAGGCGTCGCATGTGGGTGTCGACGGTGCGAGTATCGATGAGGTTGTCGTATTCCCAGACATCGCGCAGCAACGCCTCCCGGCTCTGAACACGGCCACGTCGCTGGGCCAACACGATCAAGAGCTTGAACTCGGTGGCCGTCAGATCGATCCGTTGACCCGCAACACTGACCAAATGGCGGGGAATATCGATGATCAGATCACCGAACTGCATCGTCTGCGGCTTTTCCTCCTCCGTCTCGCTGCGACGCTTGAGCAGATTGCGGATGCGCAGGATCAACTCGCGCGGACTGAAGGGCTTGGTGACGTAGTCGTCGGCACCCAATTCCAAACCAACCACTCGGTCGATCTCCGCGGCCTTGGCTGTCACCATGATGATGGGAATGCCACTGGTGGCCGGGTCTCGCCGCAGGAGCTTGCACACCTCCAAGCCGTCCACCTCAGGCAGCATGAGGTCCAGGAGGATCAGGTCGGGCAACTGTTGACGCGCCTTCTTCAACGCAGCATCGCCGTCATCCGCCGTCGTCACCTCGTATCCGGCGTTCTTCAAGTTGAAGCCCAGAACCTCCAGCGCATCGGGTTCGTCGTCGACGACGAGTATCTTTGCCATAACTCGCACTGGTTCTAGCATCGGTACCATGGTCGCTCCGTGTCGGTCAGGTTACAAGTCCGTGACTTGACCCGATTTCCGCGATGCCGGTAATCCGATTCGACACGGAGATGTTTGTACGGGTGAACCCCTGCAAACCCACTGGCTGAGGGACGTGCTTGACCCTCAGAGGGTGTCAACCAAGGTGCAACCCATGTGCGGCCGGTACAGTTTGACGCGAGAACCTACTCAGGTGGAAGTCGGGACCCAACGCGTCTCAAGCCGTGGAAAAGCCCGTTACAACATCGCGCCCACCCAGCGCGCCCCGGTGATCCGCAGGAAGGCCGCCGGTTTGGTGATGGACGACTTGCGCTGGGGACTGGTGCCCGAGTGGTCCCGCGATGAGGCCATCGGTTTTTCGCTCATCAACGCCCGTTCCGAGACCTTGGCGGACAAGCCGGCCTTCCGGACCGCCTTCCGAAGTCGGCGGTGTCTCGTTGTCGCCGACGGGTTTTACGAATGGCAGATCCTCGGCCGGTCCAAGCAACCGTGGAGATTCACACGAACCGACTCCGACTTCCTACTGTTCGCCGGACTGTGGGAATCCTGGTCATCGTCCCATGAAGCCGCCCCACTGGAATCCTTCACCGTCATCACCACGGTCCCGAACTCCGTGGTCGCGCCCATCCACGACCGGATGCCGGCTTGCCTCGACCGGGAAGCCGCAGCGCTCTGGCTGGAACCGTCGTCCCCAGTGGAACTCCTCCAAACCCTCCTCAGGCCGAGCCCGGAGGCTGGCTGGTCGGCCCACCGGGTGAACCCCATCGTGGGCCAAGCCCGCATTGACGACCCACGATGCATCGAAGCGCTGCCTGAACAACCGAGCCTGTTCTGATTCCGGCCCCAGCCCAAGAGACGCAGACCCTGGATTCAGACCCCGGCTTCAGACCCAGATTATGGCTCAGTCGAAGATCGGGAAAAAGGTGTTGAAGGCCTTCTCACAGAAATGTCCCGGGTCGTTGAAGCGGCGATGACGGTCGAGGGCATCGATGGCCTGCATCTGCCCCGCACTCAACGAAAAGTCGAAGACCTGGGCATTGTCGCTCAGGTGATGGAAATCCTGCGCCTTCGGAATGACGGCGCATCCGCGCTGGACTCCCCATCGCAGCACCACTTGGGCCGGAGTCCGACCCAGAGCTGCGGCGATGCCGCCCACCACCGGATCCAGCAGCACCGACTCCTCGGGGCGGGCCATTCCCAAAGGCAAGTACGACGGTGCCCCGAGCGGCGAGAAGGCTGTGACCGCGATTCCCTCCGACTGGCAGAAGCGCACCTGACGTTCCTGGATCAGGTACGGATGCGCCTCGAACTGATGCACCGCCGGCGGGATGGAGGCCGTGTTCAGCACTTCCCGCAGCATCGATACATTCAGGTTGCAGACGCCGATCCGCTTCACCAGGCCGGCCCGCTGCAACTCCTCCATCGCGCCCCAGGTGTCGGCATAGGGCACCGCGATGGGCTTCATGACCGGCTTTTCCGCTGCCGGATCGAAGAACCACTCCGGCGGATAACGCACATCAAACGGCACATAGGCCAGGGCGATGGGGAAATGCACCAGGTACAAATCCAGCACATCCAACCTCAAATCCCGCAGCGACCGCTCGCAGGCCGCCCGCACATGCTTCGGCTCGTGGTAAGTGTTCCAGAGCTTGGAGGTGACCCAGAGGTCGTCCCGGCGGCACAACCCTTCCTGCACGACCGACGCCAATCCGGCCCCCACCTCGGCCTCGTTGCCGTAGTCGCAGGCGCAATCGAAGTGACGGTACCCGAGCCGCACCGCCTCGCGGATCACCGTCGGGGCCTGGGGCTTGGGCAGCTTCCAGGTGCCCAGGCCCAAGGCCGGCAACCCGAGGTCGCTGGAGGATCGATGGTCCGGAATCAATCGGCTTTCGGGCGGGCGGTGCGTCATCTCGGGAACATTCGGGTTGATCCGGCGGAAATCCAGTCCCTGATCACGGCCTTTCGGAGGTCGAGGACGATCATCAGAACTCCGCCCACGTTCGAAGAGGTTCTACCGACACATCTCAAATAGGCACCGCATGGGAGTGATACAGCCAAGACAACAGGTTGGCGGGGAGTGGACAGAGTGTTGCCGGCGCCCGGAGACATTCCGGTGACAACCCCAGAACCGCCTTGACCCGCGGCTGGACCGGTCTCGAATGCCACCCAGCCATGTCCCTGCTCGAACGTCTCCCCCAGGCCGTCCGTCACGAAGGCGGACTCAGCCGCCGACTCTTCGTCGCCTACGGTGCTGCCCTGGCGGCATTGCCGGCGATCGCCGCACGGTCCGCGGGAACCACCGACTCCAAGATCTCGTTCGCGGCCGACCCTTTCCAACTGGGTGTCGCCTCGGGTGATCCGGATGCCCACAGCGTGGTGCTTTGGACCCGCCTCTGCCCCAAGCCGCTCGAGCCCGGCTACGGCTTGACGACCGAGCGCATCCCCGTCCGTTGGGAACTTTCCGAGACCGAGTCCATGTCGCGCATCGTGCAGCGCGGGACCGCCATCGCCCTGCCCCAACTCGGCCACTCGGTGCATGTCGAGGTCACCGGCCTCAAGCCTGGGCGTCACTACTGGTACCGGTTCCACGCCGGCCCGGCCACCAGCCCCATCGGCCGCACCCGCACCCTGCCCGAACCCGAGTCGCTGCCCAGCGTGCTGAACTTCGCCTTCGCCTCGTGCCAGCATTACGAAGACGGCCATTACACGGCCTATGAGCGCATGGCCCAGGACGACCCCGACCTGGTCTTTCACCTCGGCGACTACATCTACGAGGGGCCGGCCAAGGCCAACAAGGTCCGCCGCCACACCGGGCCGACCAAGACCCGCCTCATCACCCTGGAAGACTACCGCGGCCGCCACGCCCTCTACCGCTCCGACCGGCACTTGCAGGAAATGCATCGGCGCTGCCCGTGGTTCGTCACCTGGGATGACCACGAGTTCGACAACAACTACGCCGCCGGTGTTTCTGAGGTCAGCACCGTCAACCCGGCCGACTTCCTCGTTCAGCGGGCCGCCGCCTACCAGGCCTACTACGAAGCCATGCCACTGAGGGCTTCTTGCCTGCCACAAGGGCCCCACCTCCAACTCTACCGCAAGGCCAGCTTTGGACGGCTCGCTGAATTCCTCGTACTCGACACCCGACAGTACCGCACCGACCAGCCCAACGGCGACAACAACAAGCCCCTCAACGCCGCCGCCCTCGACCCGCGCAACTCCCTGCTCGGAGCCGAACAGCGCAACTGGATGGACCGCAGCCTCATCGCCTCGCAAGCCCACTGGAACGTGCTGGCCCAGCAAGTCATGATGGGCCTGGTGGCCTTCCCCGGCACCGCCAAGGACCCCGAGCCCATCTACTCCATGGACCAGTGGCCTGGGGCCGCCCACGAGCGCATGGCCCTCGCCCGATTCTGGGCCGACCGGCGCATCCCCAACCCCATCGTCCTCACCGGCGACATCCACTCCAACTGGGTCAACGACCTGCGCATCGACGACCGCAAGCCCGAGACCCCCGTCGTGGCCACCGAGTTCGTTGGCACCAGCATCACCAGCGGCGGCAACGGCAAGGACAACCCCGAAGCGACAGCAAAACTCCAGTCGATGAACCCCTGCGTGCGCTTCTTCAACCGCGAGCGCGGCTACGTGCGTTGCACCGTCACCCCGAAGTCGTGGCGCAGCGACTACGTCGCCGTCGAGGACATCCTCAAACCCGGCGGCCGCACCACCATCCGCCAATCCTTCCTCGTCGAATCCGGCCGCCCCGGCGCGCAGCCGGTGTGAGTCAGCGGGCAGTCGATAGGAAGGCTCACGCAATCACGAGAACTCCAACCGTGACCAAGAGGGCACGAACGGAACCGAGCCGGAGTGAGCATTGGAACGTCGAAGACCTCATCCCGTCAGGGCGAAAGCCGAGCCTGCCCCCACTTTCCCTGCGAGCGCAGGGACGATCCCCAACAAAAAGTACGCAGGCGGAGCGGGATCGTCCCGGAGCGAGCATTGGAAGCGAACACCAAAAAATCCCGCGCGCAGCGCATTGGTAGAACTTCCCGAGCTTCCCTGCGAGCGCAGGACCCATCCTCAACAAAAAAGTACGCAGGCGGAGCGGGATCGTCCCGGAGCGAGCTTTGGAAGCGAACACCAAAAAATCCTGCGCGCAGCGCATTGGTGGAACTTCCCGAGCTTCCCTGCGAGCGCAGGGACGATCCCGCGGAGCCCCTCAGCGCCAACCCACTTCGCTGATGTCCAGGTGCCAATCGCTCCCGTCGCTCACACGCACCGCGGAGCCCTCCTGCCGGTATGTGATCTTTGAAATGTCCACCGACGGGGGAATGACGTTCACGATCACCTCACCACTCACCACCGATACCACGCGTGTCCTCTGCTCCGGACGGCGGATGAACTGATAGGTCGTCGTATCCACCGCATACACGTTCCCCGTCATCCGCAGCACGCCCTCACGGTAATCGTTGACCACCCCGACGAAATGCCGATGCGGCTCGTGATCGAAATGACGGCGGTGGATCACATGGATCTTCTCACCCGGAGCAAGAATCGAATCGAGCATGGCGCAGAACCCTGTCGATGCCACCGGCGGATGTCCAGTACGGGTGACGATCCGCTGCGACATCGACCCATACCGAAGACTAACGTGTTCCGCCCGCGCGTCCCCGCCGCTCAGCCAGCACCCGCCACGCCCGCCCCGGGTTGTTCGTGATCAACCCGTCGATACCCAAATCCAGAAGCCGCGTCATGTCAGCCGGGTCATCGATGGTGTAAACCCACACCTTCATCCCCCGCTCATGGGCCGCAGCCACGGCAGAAGCTTCCACCTTCTGGTTCCACACCACCACCCGGGCTCCGACGCGACGCGCCTCATCGATCCAACGCACCGAAAGCACCTGATCCGCTTCGGAAAGCGCTGTGCCCCGATACGACTTCCACGGCCCCAGCGCCCCCAGGATCTGCGAGGGCTCCAGCCGATGGTACTCCTCGAGGTACTGCCAATCGAACGACTGCACCACCACCTGATTCACCTCGCGGCGCTCCCGGATCAACCGCACACAAGCCTCCGCCGGACCCGCCTTGCGCTCGATCAATGTCACCGACCGCGACTGGATGAGATCCAACGCCTCCATCAAGGAGGGGATCGTCGCTGGCGGTTGGTTCGAGCCCCGCCACGACGAGGCATCCAATTCGCGCATCTTCGCAAACAACGTTTGCGAGATCCGGTTCGTGCCCGTTCCCCACCGCCGCACCGCATCCGTGGTCCGGTCCAACGTGCCGTCATGGACCACGGTCAGCACCTGATCCTTGGAATGGTAGTAGTCCAATTCCACCAGGTCCGCCTCAGCCTCCATCGCCAATTGGAAAGCCGGCAGCGTGTTTTCCGGAGCGGCAGCCGAGTAACCCCGGTGTGCGATCACCAGAGGCCGCGACGACCGCTGCATCAACACCTCGGCCTTGGGCAAACCCTCCGCAGCCCTCAAACTCAGGATCGACAACCCGAACCCCACGCCCAGCCATTGGCACAACACGCGCATGGCCCCATGCAACGGAACCCCTCATGACGGGTCAAGCCATCGAAGCAAACTCCACCCAAGGAATCACCACCCGGAGCCTCGAAGGCAGTTTTCACCATTCTCCCCCTTTCTGGACTCCACGACGGCGTCCGAACCCGCAATGCTCAGCCGCGTGAACCGGATTCGGCTGCTCCCAGAACATGTGGCGAACCAAATCGCCGCGGGCGAGGTGGTGGAACGCCCCGCCAGCGTGGTCAAGGAACTGGTCGAGAACTCACTGGATGCCGGCACCTCCCGCATCACCGTCGAAATCGGAGCCGGAGGGCGCAGCCTCATCCGCGTCACCGACGATGGGCGGGGCATGAGCCGAGACGACGCCCTGCTCTGCCTCGAACGCCACGCCACCTCCAAGATCACCCGCGCCGAAGACCTCGCCTCCATCGCCACCATGGGCTTCCGCGGCGAGGCCCTGCCCAGCATCGCCAGCGTGAGCCGGTTCGTGATCACCACCCGCGAGCGCGAAGACATCTCGGGCGAGGCCACCCAGGTGGTGGTGAATGGCGGCAAGATCGTCGAAGTGAAGGCCGCTGCCTCTCCGGCCGGAACCACCATCGAGGTGCGCCAGATTTTCTTCAATCTGCCCGCCCGCCGCAAATTCCTCCGCGCCGAAGAAACCGAGCGCGCCCACATCCAGCACTACCTCACTCTGGTGGCCCTGGCCTGGCCCCAGGTGGGATTCAGTTTCGTGAGTGATGGCCGACCCGCCTGGCAATTGCCCCCGGTGCCCTGGAGTTCCGATGCCGACCGCTTCACCGCACTCAAGGAACGGCTACGCCAATTGCATGGATCCGAGACGCCGCTCCTTCCGCTGGAATTCTCCGCCGGCATCGAAGAAGCGCCCGACTTGGAGCCCGGCGAAAATTGGGTGCTGCGCGATTCGGGCAAACTGTCGCGATTCCGCCTGTGGGGATTCATCGGAGCGCCCGGCGTATCGCGCAGCTCACGCGATGAGCAACACCTCTTCGTCAACCAACGCCCCGTCGAGAATCGAGGCCTCCACTTTGCGCTGGCTGAGGGCTATCACACGGCCTTGATGCGCGGGCGTTATCCCGTCTGCTGCCTGTTCCTGGAAATTGATCCGGCGGCGGTCGACGTCAACGTCCACCCGCAAAAACGCGAGGTGAAGTTCCGGGAAGAATCCGCCGTGCGACGCCTCGTGGCCAAGGCAATCCGCGACACCCTTCACGCATTCCATCAGGCAAATCCCGAGGCTGCAGGCTTCACGCATGAGCCACGCCTGCCAATGCTCGCAGGCGAGGCCCCAGGATCTACCGTCCCACCGCAGTTGCCGACCGAGCCCGAAGCCACCTTGCTGCCCGGGTTCTCCGGCACAGATGCGGCGGAAACGAATTCGCCCGCGGTTGTCCCGGCCACAAGATCCCACCGAGAGATCCCGACCCCGGAGACCAATGCGGCTCCGGCCTTGGCGGCGACCGTTCCGGATGCCGGTTCCGGTGACGCCTCAACCCCGGTCTCGATGCCAGCACAGCGGGCTACCGAACCCGCGATCTCGCGACCTTTTGAGCCGCTCGCCCGCCCCCTCCCGTCGACCCTACCGGCGACCGAGACCATGAGCCCGGTGCCGCCCTCCGGCCAAACCCAGCCCGTCCATTCCAGCCAGACCGTCGCCCCCAATCCTTCGGGTACCGGTGCGCTGCCCGTCGCCCTGCTCCAGCGCCCCTTGCGAATCATCGGCGTCGTGGGCCGTCTTTACGTGCTGCTCGAATCGGAGCGCGGCCTCGTGCTGCTCGACCAGCATGCGGCCCACGAACGCATCCTCTTTGAACAAATGCTCCAGCGGCTTGAGGCAGGTCATCAGGCGGCATCGCAACGGCTCCTCTTGCCGGAGACTGTGGAACTCTCGATACGCGACGCTGAGTTTGTGCGCGGCAACCTCGAGACCCTCACACGCATGGGCATCGGGCTGAGCGAGTTCGGTGACCGCACCTTCTTGCTCGATGCGCTCCCGCCAATGGTGAAGTCCAACCACCCCAAGCGCTTCACCCTCGATCTCATCGACGCCCTCAAGGCCGCGGGCTCCGGTGTGAACTTGATGCGGCTGGGCGAAGACGTGATCGCCAAGACGGTGTGCCGTCATGCGGTCAAGGCCAACGACCCGCTTTCGGGCCGCGAACTCGACCAACTCCTTGTCGACCTCAAGAAGTGCTCCATGCCCTACACCTGCCCGCACGGTCGCCCCACGATGATCGAAATGGGCTGGCGCGATTTGGAAAAGCGTTTCGGACGCACGGGTTAGAGAACCCTCAGCCCTGCCCTGCGCCTTTTTCCCCGCGAGTCCTGGTCAGCCAACGGGGCACTCCGAACGGGCCTCTTCCAAAGACATGCCTACCTCAATTCCCTCCCTTCGCCGCGAAATCCACGGTGTCTCTGTCGGCTGTGTCTGTCGGCTTGGCGAAGCGGGCCGTGTCGTGGAGACTCGACACCAATGAACTCCCTCCGCGCCGCCGCCTCCCGCCTCCTGCTCCTGGGGGCCATCGCCGGAACCCTGAACGCGGCGGAATGGCCTTCTTGGCGGGGCCCATCCCAAGACAACAGCTCGCCTGAGACGCGCTTTCCGGAACGCTGGAGCAAGACCGAACACGTGCGGTGGCGCACGGAACTGCCGGAGGCCGGAAACTCCTCGCCCATTGTCTGGGGTGACACGGTGTTCATCACCCAGGCCCTCCAAGACGGCCAGCAGCGGACGCTCATGGCCTTCGACCGGAAGACCGGTAAGCTCCGATGGCAACAAGGCGTCCCCTACGAGGCGAATGACCCGCGCCACAAGACCAACCCGCATTGCGCGGCCTCACCGGTGACCGACGGGCAGCGAGTCGTGGCCAGCTTCGGATCGGCCGGCATCGTGGCCTACGACTTCGCGGGCAAAACCCTTTGGAAGGCCGACCTCGGCAAGCAACGCCACGAATGGGGACAAGGTTCCTCACCGGTGATCCATGGAGACCGAGTCATCATCTACCACGGCCCCGGCGAGTTCTCCGCCTTGTATGCCTTGGACAAGAGAACCGGGAAACAGCTGTGGAAGGTCGCCCTCAAGGAACAGCATCCCGCGGAACGGTTCGATGGATTTGCCGGCAAGAACGACGGAGCCCTCGGCACCTTCAGCACCCCGCTGGTGATCCGAGCCAAAGGACGCGATGAACTCATCCTGCCCGTGGCCAACAAGGTCCGCGCCTTCGCTCCGGCCGACGGCCGCGAACTCTGGACCACCGACGGCATCAACCCGCTGGTGTACAGCTCCACCACCTTCGGAGAGGGCACCTTGCTGAGCATGGGAGGATTCTTCGGCGGCGTGGTGGCCATCGCCCCGGGTGGCGAAGGCGACCGCACGAGCCAGCGGATTTTTCACGAGCAGCGCATGAAGAAGCACACCATCGGATCACCCATCATCCACGAGGGTCATGCCTATGTGAGCGTCACCGACGGATTCTTCCAGTGCTACCGGATGTCCGACGGCAAGATGGTCTTCGAGGAGCGCCTTCCCGCCTCGGGTGGCAGCAGCGCCACCTGGGCCACAGGCGTCCGGGTCGGCAACCGGATTTACCTCGTCAATCAGTCGGGCGACACCTTGGTTCTGAAGGCCGCGCCGAAGTTCGAACTCATCGCCTCCAACCCGCTCGGGGAACTCTCCAACTCCACTCCGGCCTTCTCGGGCGGCGAGATCTTCGTCCGCACCCACAACGCGCTCTACTGCATCGCGCAGTGACGGACGCGGAGACGATCGTTTCACCCTTGCACCCCGACCGGAGTCCCGGGCGCAATCTCCGCGCAATGCGACCTTATGCGGCGGTGATATTCGACATGGACGGAGTGATCGTGGACAGCGAACCGCTGCACGAGAAAGCCTTCCAGATGGTCTTCGAGGAAATGGGCTACGGCTCAACCCACGGCTTCCATTTCCCCGATTATTACGGCCGTTCCGACAAGGCGCTGTGGCTGGACTTCATCGCCCGTCATGCACCCCCTCAACCCTTCGATGAGTTGATGGCCTGGAAGCAAGGCCGCTTCATGACCTTGCTCGAAGCCGCCCAACCCATCTTCCCGCCGATCCCGGCTCTGGTGTCCGACCTCGCCCGACAAACCCGGGTGGCCTTGGCATCGGGATCGAACCACGAGGTGATCGCCGCCGTCCTGGGCATGCGGGGCCTGCGGACGCATTTCGAGAAAGTCGTCAGCGCTCAAGATGTGGCCAAAGGCAAACCAGCGCCCGACATCTTCCTGCATACTGCGAGCCAGCTGGGCGTGAGCCCGGCCGACTGCGTGGTCATCGAAGACTCCGCCGCCGGAGTCGCCGCCGCCCGCGCCGCTGGCATGCGCGTCATCGGCATCACGAACACACTTCCGGCCGAGAAACTCCAAGACGCCACCGCCGTGGTCAGCGACTACGACGCCATACGTCGGTTGCTTCTCTGATCCTTTTCCGGCCCGCCACCCGGAAGCGCCTGATCCCGCGGAGCCCACAAAAACCGCAGCGGAGCGGGATCGGTCCGCGACGAGCATAGGAACGTCGACATCCTGGTCCCCTCAGCGCGATAGCGCTGGAAAGCCCCTCCTGTCCCAACGTTCCCTGCGAGCGCGGACTGATCCCGCGGAGCCCGCTTACAGTTCCTCGAGCGGCTGACGACCGTCGCCGAAGGAGCCGGGCCGCACATCCATCTTGTCCATCATCGACAAGAACAACCGGCACATCTGGCGCTCAGGCTTGTCCTTGTAATCGAGCACTCGCCCGCCGCGGATGCGGCCACCGCCGCCGCCAACCAGCACCACTGGCAACTGGTTGGCATCGTGGTTACCGTTCAGCATCGACGAGCAATACAGCAGCATCGTGTTGTCGAGCAGGGTACGCTCTCCCTCCTGAACGGCGTCCAATTTGCGGGCAATGTAGGCCAACTGCTTCACGAAGAACTGGTTCACCTTGAGCCAGTCGGCCGAGTCGCTGTGCGAAAGCAAATGGTGGATCATGTAGTCCACACCGAGATTCGGAAACCGCAGCGAGCTGTGATCGTTGTTCAGCTTGAGCGTGGTGATCCGCGTGGTGTCAGTCTGGAATCCGAGCACCAGGATGTCGCACATGAGCTTCATGTGCTCGGCAATGTCCTGCGGGATACCATCAGCCGGGCGAGCCATGTCGGGCTTGGACAACGTCGGCCGCCAGCCCTGCAGCTCGCCCTTCTTGCCGGCATTGTCGATGCGCTGCTCCACGTCGCGGACCGAATCCAGATACTCGTCGAGCTTGCGGCGGTCGTTGAGGCTGATTTGGCGGCGAAGGCTTTGCGCGTCGGACAAGACGGCATCGAGCACACTGCGATCGCCCTTTTCGTTGGAATCCTTGAACAACCGGTCGAAGGCCAGCGCTGGATAAATTTCCAGCGGCGTGGGAGTCGTCGGCGAGGTCCACGAAATATGCGAGCTGTAGAGCATCGAGTAGTTCTTGTGGACCGACGGGTTGGACTTCTCGCAGCCCAGCACCAGGCTCGGCACCTTGGTGGTCCGGCCCTGCGCCTGCGCCACGAACTGGTCGAGGCTGGTGCCCGAACGAATCTCGCCACCCGAGGCCAACGGCGCTCCGGAGAGCAAGTTGCCGGTTTGTGAACTGTGGATGTTCCCCTTGAGCGCCTCCGCATTGTAGAGACCTCGCACGAAGACGGTCTTCTGGCGGAAGTCTTGCAGGGGAGCCAACACCTGGCCCAACTCCATCTGCGCCCCTTCGCCCCGGGCCCACCATTCCTTGGAGTGGAACCCGTTGCCGGAGAAGAGCACCGCCATGCGGACGGGCGCTTCGCTGGCAGGACGCTTTCCCGCCGGCGGCGTATCGCCCCAGACCGTGAGGGATTCCATCCAGGGCAACGCCATGGAGACGCCGACGCCGCGAAGGAATGCGCGCCGATTCAGTGAATGTTGAGGCATGGTGGTCGGTTCTGGAGGGTTGGGGCTACTCTTCGGGTTTGCGGTCCATCCCACGGATCCGCACAAATTGGGAGCTTGAGACAATGGTTTCAACGGCGCCCTGAACCCGGGCCTCCCGGGCAGAGAGCTTCCGCTGCAAATCGTTCAGCAGGGGCTCGTCCGACAGCATCACGCCGCGACCCAGGGAGTAGCCCAGAAGCTTGCGACAGAATTGACGCAGGAAAGCCTCCTTGCGCTGATGCGACAAATAGCGCCGCAACCCGGCCGCACCTTCAAGCATGGTGCCATCGGGAGCTTTGGCCCGAACATCGATGGCCCGGCCGCCGAGATCCCGTTCACGGAAGCGGCCAACCGCATCGAATGCTTCCAGCGAGAAGCCGTAGGCGTCGATGCGACGGTGGCAGCCCGAGCATTTTGGATCCGAACTGTGTTTCTCGGTGAGTTGCCGCACGGTGAGTTGATCGAGCGACTCGTCTTCCGGCAACCGCGGCACATCCTTCGGAGGTTTGGGCAGCTTCTCTCCGAGGATCACCTCGCTGATCCAATTGCCCCGCAAAATGGGGCTGGTACGCGAGGCGCCCGATTGACGCGCCAGAGTGGACGCCTGTCCCAGAATGCCACCGCGCCCAAGCGGCCGAAGACCCGATACCCGCCGCCATTCGTTCGAGTTCGCGAAAACCACCGACTTCACCCCATAGAATCGGGCCAGATCGGCGTTCAAAAAAGAATGATCAGCATCGAGGATGTCGAGCACCGGTCCGTTGTTCTGGAAGAGGTCGGTGAAGAAGCGGACCGTCTCTTCACG
>JACCDP010300453.1_pt1 | contig 39334 bp, 40 predicted proteins | sample 7445841 | NCBI WGS metagenome assembly JACCDP01 (sample SAMN15323441, study PRJNA562643) | freshwater metagenome | isolation source: river surface water | place: USA:Blue River Watershed | collected 2017-08-17 | reverse complement strand
GCCTTAATTCCAACATTCTCACATTTGAAATGGATGTTTGAATGGTTTATTCGACACACTACCTTTGATTTTGCCACTCTTCAGATGTACGGATTTTTTTCAAAAATCAAATAGGAGTCCTATATCTGGTTTTGATACCTATAAAACTCAAGAATTTAAACCTGAACAAATTGATCAATTTATTGAAGAGTGGTTTAAATGTGATGATAAAATACAGCGTGGTGAAGAACTAAAGACTAAATTAAGAGAACCTGGAAAAGAGCGTATTCGTGAATTAGTCACTAATCCTTTGAGGTTATCTTTGTTATGTCAGATTTTTTATCAAGACAAGCATGGAGAATTACCAGAAACTAAAGCACGACTTTTTGATTTATACGCTAATAATTTTTATGGTTGGAAATCTACCCCAGAAACTCAAGAGTTAAGAGATTCTCAGGAATTGCAAAAGGAATTACACCAAGTATTAGGTAAATTAGCTTTAGCAGGAATTAACAGCGATGCTAGATTTCGGATGGATAAAAGTTTTGTAGTTGAAGTCATGACTGAGAGGTTATTCAATTTAGCTGATAAAGTGGGTTGGTTAAATTTGGTAGATACAGATGTTTATGCTTTCTTTCATCCTAATTTTCAGGAATATTTTGCAGCTTTAGTAATTGATGATTGGCATTATTTTTTAAATCATAATAATGCTAATCCTAATCCTTTGATTAAACATAACAATCAAGATTGTGTTTATCGTATTTTTGAAGGTAAATGGAAAGAGGTAATTTTATTATGGTTTGGACGTAGGGAGATAGAAGTAAAACATAAAGAAGAGTTTATCCATTCCTTAATTACATTTAATGATGGTTGTGGTAGTAAAAATTTTTATGGATTTAAATGTTATTTTTTAGCTGCTGCGGCAATTGCCGAATTTAGTCAATCTAAATTTACTCATGAAGTGATTCAAAAACTTATAAAATGGGGTTTTGGTGAATTAGATAATCAACAAAATCAGAAAGATGAATTATCTTATGAAATTAAAAAATCATCTAAATTAGCATTGAAATTAATTCATGATGAAACTACAACAAGTATTCTAAAAAAATATGTTATTGCATATAGAGATATTTCTATAAAAGTAATTGATTATTTAACAGAAGTAGGAATTGGTAACGAAAGTATAATTGAAATGTTTACTTCACTTTTGCATCCTAGTAAAGTATTTACTTATGAACATATATTATTCAATGATCAAGTTATACGCGGTCTCGGAGAAATTGGTATTGGTAGTCAAAGAGCAACTACAAGATTATTAGAAACTGCTCATTTAATAATATCTATGGCTATTCATATAGAAGAATTGTGTATCAGTTTAGATATTAAATCACAGAGTTTAGATATAGATAAATTACAACACATAAAATGTAAACTTAACGATTGTTTAAGAGATAACTTAGAAAGTTTGGGAAAAATAGGTATTGGTAATCAAGAAATTATTGCATGGTTACAAAAAGTTATTAATTTTATTCCTGATGAAGAATTACGTATACAAGCAGCAAATATTTTATGGAAAATAAATCCTGGAGATATACTAGCCATTAATGTTCTGGAAGAAATTATTTATAATCATCCTTTTGACTACGTGATTACTTTTTATTTAGAGGAAATTGCTAAAACAGACGCAAAAGTAATTGACGTAATTATCAAAATATTATTCAAAGCAAGACATCAAACAACTATCCAAAGAGCTTGTGAGTCTCTAGGTAGAATAGGATTTGGTAATATAAAATCTATTGAAGCTTTAGTAAAAATTATTTTAATTTCTAAGGATAATGAAACCTGTAGAATAGCTTGCGAGAGTTTAGGGGAAATTGGTATTGGTAATCCAAACGTTATAGAAGCACTGCAAAAAATTCTAGCAAATACTCAAGATGAATATGTAAAAAGACAAGCTGCGGATAGTTTGCTTAAAATTAATCCCGGTAATACAATAGCAATAAAGGAACTTACTAATCTAGTCTATAATAGCAAAGATATATGGCTAAGGCGGGGTTCTGCTATAAGTTTATATCAAAATGTTATTGATAAAGGAGATATAGTTTTAAAAATTTTACAATTTATTTTAGAAAATAATCATCATCTTCCTTATCTTTTTGCAGTCGCTGAAACACTTCTAGAAATTAATCCTTATAATAAGCCAGCTATTGAGACATTGATCAATCTGTCTTGTGAGTATTCAGATGGAGAAATACAAATTCTAGCATCTAAAACTTTAGCTAAAATTCGTAATAATAGCCCAATATTAATTGAATTACTTTTGGATTTCATGAAATCCGAAATTAATGAATATAAAAAATTACAAGCAGCAAAGATTTTAGCAAATATAGATTCAAATAAGTTACTTACTATCAAAACAATCACTAATATAATAGATAAATGTTCCATTAATAATTTCTATTTAATTTTAGATTCTGTAGAAACATTGGCTTTCATAGACCCAATTCATCCCAAGATTATTTTCAATTTAGAAAAAATTCTTCAGGTTTATCCTAAATTAGGCTGGATTGTGCAAGATGTAATTCACATACTTAGTGATATTGTTAATGATAACAATGATGCACTAGATATACTTTTAAATTGCTTCTTTAAATATCTATGTGATAAAGATTTGCATCTGACTACTACTGCATTACAAAAGATTCAGAAAAAAGAATTGTTATTTCAAGTAGTTGCAAGAATTAGTGACTATATCAATAAACCTATTTTTAATCAAGATCACGAGCATTATGATCAATGCTATAAAGTTATATGGCATTGCGCCCAAAATATGACTTATCCTGAATTTTACCGCGCTTGGCACGGTGAATCATCCCTAATTCAAAACCTAGAAAATCAATTTACAGATACTCATTCCCACCTTTCCCAACTCCAACCCACAGAAAAAACATATCCCCTTACCCTCAACCTCAAAACACTCCAAAACGAAACAGACATCATAGAAATATCTCAAGAAATATGCAACCAAATTTACTTCACAGCTTGTCCCGAAAATCCAGAAATTCCCCAAATAAACAACGCACCTCAACTAAAAAGCAAAATTCCCCACATTAAAAAGCATCTACAAACCAAAAACCTAGCCTTAATTATCAACAACTGCGAACCAAACCAAGAAATGATCAAATTCTGCAATAAACTAACAGATGTGTTACACATTGCCTTTATCACAGAACAACCATTAGACGCACCATTAAAAGGTTTTCCCAATCAACCAAACTTACTCAATGTTATTCAACATTGGATTAATGAGATATAGCGGTATGGACTTTAATGAGATACGATTATACTAAACTAATCTTTTTGGGAGTATAAGATACAAATTGTCTCTTGCTTTTCTTTTCTTGTGCTTTTAAATCTTGATAAATTGCCTTTAAATCGTAGTTAAATTGCCGAGAATGTGCTTCCCTCGTCTGACGAATTTCTTCTACAATTGGATCTTCCCACATAAATTTTACCTCTCTATAAGTTCTTCAGGAGTACAAATGATTACAGGTTCGTAGCCTCTAGAACGACAAATACGCTCAATTTCTCTACGAATTATAGCATTGGCTATATGCTTACAATTGAACAATATCCTGTTTCTCAACTCACATAAGATTGTGCGACCAATGGGGCTTGACATATATTAGTGATTTATGGTAATTTTATACTAGCAAGGTGATATGATGATTCACGGTTATAATAGACTTATCCAAGTAATACACTTTAATATGACTTCTATAGAACTTATATAAAGTCGAAATTTAATTTTATTATCAACGATAATAGTAGTTTGTTCAAGGAACTAATATGGCTACAGTATTTGATGTTGCTCGTTATATCCTTGAAAAAAAGGGTGAAATTACAGCAATGAAACTTCAAAAGCTTGTCTATTATAGTCAAGCATGGAATTTAGTATGGGACGAGTCTGAGTTGTTTGAAGAAAGAATTGAGGCTTGGGCTAATGGAGCAGTAGTTCGAGATTTGTATAACGTTCATAAAGGTAAGTTTAAAGTCAATAAGGAATCTTTTACTGAAGGGAATAGCAATGCGCTTACAGATAGCGAAAAAGAGAATATAGATAAGGTCTTAGATTTTTATGGGGATTATACAGCACAGCAACTTAGTGATATTAATCACCAAGAAGATCCTTGGATAAATGCAAGAGGTGATCTAGCACCTATGGCAATCTGTAATAATGAAATAACTAGAGATGCAATTTTTGAATATCATTCTGGAATTTGGAATGAACCAGAATCAGATGAGTAAAAAAGAAGACCGAATTAAGCGACAAAATGAGAAAAAATTAAAAGAACAAGCAAAAAAAGTTAGATTGGCACAAAATATTGAAGTGTCAAGTAAGTTGGTTCGGGTTACAGAAAAACCTGACTTAAGGAAAATACCAAGAAGCGTTAATGCTGATGATTATAAAAACCATTATTTTTCATGGTGTGTATCAGAAGCTGATTTGGAAGGGGTATGGAGTTGGGGCGAAGCAAGGAAATGGGAAGAAGAAGAATATTTGAACACTATACAACCTCATTTTCAGGCTTTAAATAACAATTCATGGCAAGAGGTTGAAACCCAAACATATAATGGTGCATCAAATCAAAGAAAAAATCTCAATAAGTACCAACATCTAAATTCTATCTGTGAAGAAGCTCAACAACGTTGGCAAGATATTGAAATAATCTCACAATTTGAAGTCCTGTTTAGATTACGATTGGGTACAAGCAGAAGAATTTGGGGAGTTAGAGTCCAACATCACTTTTTCATAGTTTGGTACGAGCGATATCACAAAATATATTCTATTGAGCGTGATTAGCGCGATAGCGTATCCCTGTCGGGACTCGTTCGTATAGCGTTCCGAAGGAATAGAGATAGCGCGACCTAGTAATCGCAAATCTCGCAAAATACTCTCATGAATAGCTTTAGAGAGTGGAGTGTCAAGAAATAACCCCTCCTAAAGAGGATATAGAATTTCGGGGTTTTTGTTAAAAATTACATATTCTCAAGAGTTTAGATTTATGTCTCTGCGTGAATACAAACCCGGAACCACCTTCCCCGGAGTCATCGGCCGGACAGTTGATAAATCCAGTCCAGCTTGGCCAGAACCTTTGCGGGCAAAAGAAGGTACACCAAACGTCCTATTTATCGTTTTCGATGATACAGGTTTTGGACAATTTGGAAGTTACGGAAGTCCCATCAAAACACCCAACCTAGACGCACTAGCCGCTAATGGTTTACGCTACAACAACTTACACACAACGGCACTGTGTTCTCCCACCCGTTCTTGTCTGCTAACTGGGCGCAATCATCATTCTAACGCCATGTCCTGCATTACAGAAGGATCTACGGGTTATCCCGGAGGTAATGGGAATATTCCCTTTGAAAATGGCTTTCTCTCAGAGATATTACTACAAAAAGGTTATAACACTTATGCGTTAGGAAAATGGCATTTAACCCCCTCAGACCAACTTTCAGCCGCAGGACCCTATGATCGCTGGCCTCTCGGTCGCGGTTTTGAACGTTTTTATGGATTTTTAGGCGGAGAAACCCACCAGTATTATCCAGATTTGGTTTATGATAACCACACCGTTAAGCCAGAAAAGACCCCCGCAGAAGGTTATCATTTAACGGAAAATTTAGCAGACAAAGCTATTAGCTTTATCGCTGATGCCAAACAAATCGCCCCAAATAAGCCCTTTTTCATGTATTTCTGTCCGGGAGCAATGCACGCCCCCCATCATGTCCCCAAAGAATGGGCTGATGCCTACGCTGGACAATTTGATGATGGTTGGGAAGCTTACAGGGAAAAGGTTTTTGCCCGTCAGCAGGAAATGGGTATTGTTCCCGCAGATGCCGAACTTTCTCGCCATGATCCCGATGTCCCGTACTGGGATTCCCTGTCCGCCGCCGAAAAACGGCTTTATGCCCGGATGATGGAAGTATATGCTGGTTTTTTAACCCATACTGACTACCATATCGGTCGTTTACTCGATTTCCTCAAATCTATCGGTGAGTTCGAGAATACTGTTATTATGGTGATTTCGGACAATGGTGCAAGTTCGGAAGGGGGACCAACTGGTTCAGTAAATGAGAACCTGTTTTTTAACAATGTTCCAGAATCCCTAGAGGAAAATCTCAAAGCCTTGGATAAACTAGGCAGTGCCGAAACCTTTAACCATTATGCTTGGGGCTGGACTTGGGCAGGGAATACGCCTTTTAGGCGGTGGAAACGGGAAACCTATCGGGGGGGAATTAGCGACCCTTTAATTGTGCATTGGAGTCAAGGTATTGAGGCAAAAGGGGAAATTCGGACTCAGTACGCTCATGCTATTGACCTTGTGCCGACGGTGCTGGAATTACTGGAAATTGAACCACCGACAACGATTAAGGGTGTAACTCAATCTCCCATTGAAGGTGTCAGTTTTGCCCATACTTTTAATCATAGTACCGCCCCCACTAAGCATCTTACCCAGTATTTCGAGATGATGGGACATCGTTCTCTTTACTATGATGGTTGGCGGGCGGTTTGTCCTTGGCCTGGTCCTTCATTTACAGAAGCAGGGCAGTTTTTTGGTGAGGCGATTTCGGCGGAAACTTTGACGGATTTGGATACTCATCATTGGGAACTGTATCACGTCGCCTCAGATTTTGCGGAAAATCACAATATTGCGGCTGATAATCGCCCTAAGTTGATTGAAATGATTGCTACTTGGTATGTAGAGGCTGGTAGGTATAATGTATTGCCTATGGATGGACGTGGTACACAACGACTGGCGGAAGAACGCCCGCAAATTACGGTCAATCGTAGTCGCTATGTTTACTATCCTGATACTCAGGCGATTCCCGCCGGTAGTGCGGTGAGGGTGTTAAATCGTCCCCACAGTATTACCGCCGATGTGGAGATTCCCCCAGGTGGCGCAGAAGGGATATTACTGGCTCATGGGGGTAATGATAGTGGCTATTCTTTCTATGTCCAAAATGGCAAACTGCACTGGGTTCATAATTATGTGGGGCGATCGCTCTATCATGTTGAATCTGGGTCATCTGTACCAGTAGGTCGTCACCAGTTGCGCTTTGAGTTTAAAGTCACGGGTCAACCTGATTTAGCCAAGGGGAAAGGAACGCCAGGACGCGCCCAATTGTATATTGATGAGAAATTGGTTGGGCAGATTAATGTGCCTGTAACTACTCCCTTAGCACTAGGTCTAACCAGTGGTGTCACCTGTGGAATTGCCCCTGGCGCGCCTGTTACACCGGATTATGAACCGCCTTTTAAGTTTACGGGTAAGATTTATTGTGTGATGGTGGATGTTAGTGGCGATTTGATTCAAGATCGGGAAACTGAAATGCGGACTATTATGGCACGACAGTGATGTAATAATTCAAGATGTATGCGATCGCTTTCAGGACTCTCACAGGCGATCGCATTAATCTATAAAAAACCAAAATAACGGCTAAAATCAGCAAAACCTACAAGTTTAAATATATACAATAATTACCTATCTCTCTGCTTTTCCATGAACAAATTCAAATAATGAAAGATTGATGTTCTTCTGGATTAGTTGCTTTAATGACAATGTTATTAATTGGTGGCAGCGGACCAATATACTCCTCTGGAATAAAGATAATATTGTGACCAACAAGGTCAAAAGCTCCTCTGGGATAACTCATAAAATTACTGATTAAGATGTTTCTAATGAACTATAGCCTGATTACTCAAATATAACTAGCATTTTTAGCATAATAATAACCACAACATTCAAATCCCCCAATGTTATAAAATAGATAAAATCTCACCCCTTACTCTCTACTTATGAGTCCCCATCCCCTTTTAAAATTTGACATTGCTGAACTCAGCATTGCAGAACGTATTCAACTTGCTGAAGATTTATGGGACAGCATCTTAGAACAGCAAGAAGAACTTCCCTTGAGTTCAGCACAACAACAAGAATTAGAGCGACGGTTAGAAAATTACGAAAAAAACCCTACAACTGGTTCTAGTTGGGAAGACGTTAAAAAACGGTTAGGATTTTCCCAATGAACTATAACCTGATTATTCAGCCAGAAGCAGAATACGATATCCAAAATACTTTTGAGTGGTACGAATCCCAAAATCCGCGTTTAGATTCGGAATTTGTTCGTGCTGTCTGGAATTGGAAGACAACCCCTTACCTACCAAGTTACCTACAAACAGGTAAGAAGAGTATTAATCCGCCGATTTCCTTATGTAATTCTCTACGTTTTTGACCAAGATACTGTTTTTGTATTTGCTTGCTTCCATGCAAAACGCAATCCAAAACAGTGGTTAGATAGAATTCAATAAAATTTCTCTTTGTTCCTAGCGTGTCAAGTTTTAGATTAAGGCACAAAATATAGGAAATATTTTAAAATTATATTATTACTGGCGATCGGGATTTACTTGTTTTAAAGTTATTTGAAGGTGTAGAAATAATTACAATAGATGAATTTTTAAATCTAGTTTTGTAGTTATGTAGGGTGGGTTAGGTTGGAACAACATCAACAAGTAGGCAAGTGAACGGTAGCGGTAAGCCAGTGAAGTTAATTTGGATACGAGTAGCCGTTAAAGCGGTGAAACTGTTATTCAAGGAGCTTGTTTTGATTAGAAAAGTTGTAGAGTGAAGTAAAAGCTTTTTCCTTGCGTGGAGAATCACAATTGTGAAGTTACAGCGACCAATATTAGTCGGAGGACTAGGACTATCGTTCTCCCTGTGGATGTTAAATAGCTGGCATCATTCAATAGTTCAAATGGGAGAATTTGGACTTCTGAGTGCTTTAGCTGTCGGTGGGGGTTTATGGTTATTCAAAAAAAATCTGCCCCAATTGGGTGAACAGCTAAATGATATAGTTGCAGATAGAGCCTCTGTAGAAAAGGCGATCGCTCAAACCGAAGTCATAATTAATCAACTTGCCCAAGAAGCAACTGATCATCCTTACCTAGCAATACTCCGGGAAAAACTCGCCCAATTGCCTTTAGAACTGAACAGAAAGGAAATTGCTGTGACTGTGACTGGTGGTAAGTATGTAGGTAAAAGTACGGTTATTGAAGTTCTAAACAATGCTCAAATATTACCGGAAATATCTTGGCATTTTGAGGAAACAGTACCTTTATTTTCCGCCGTTGGTGAAAATTCTGATCAAGTCACTTTATCGGCAATGCAGAAATCTGATTTTGTCTTATTCTTGACAAATGGTGATTTGACAGATTCAGAATTTCAAGTTTTGCAACAGTTAAAAGCGTCAAAACAGGCGACATTATTGGTTTTCAACAAACAAGACCAGTATCAACCCGATGAACGCGCTACAATTCTCCAATCCTTAAAACAGCGCATGGGGTTAAATACAGTTGCAACTGCGGCTTCTCCCGTACCTGTAAAAGTGCGAAAACATGAAAATGATGGTTCTTTCCAAGAATGGATGGAACGACCGGCACCAGATGTCCAACAGTTAACCCAACAGTTAGGAGAAGTATTAGCAAAACAAGGAGAACAGCTAGTTTGTCATGCTACAAATCGCAAAGTATTATTATTGAAAGCTGAAGCTAAAAATTGTTTAAATGGAGTCAGACGCGATCGCTCTACACCCATTATAGAACAATATCAATGGATTGCGGCGGCAGCAGCATTTGCTAATCCTTTACCTGCTTTAGATATTCTGGCAACTGCGGCGATAAATGGCCAAATGGTCATGGATTTAGGTAACATTTATCAACAAAAAATTTCCTTAGAACAAGCGCAACAAGTAGCGGGAACTATGGGAAGTTTAATGTTGAAATTAGGATTAGTGGAACTTTCTACCAAAGCTGTAACTAGTATTCTCAAAACTAATCTTGCTACCTTTATCGCTGGAGGAATGGTAGAAGGAGTTAGTGCTGCTTATCTAACCAGAGTAGCCGGATTAAGTCTAGTGGAATATTTTGAACAGCAAGAAATTGCTTTAGAATCGGGAAATGCCTTAAATCTCGACAAACTGCGCCAAGTTTTGGAAACCGTATTCCAGCAAAATCAAAAATTGGCTGTTTTAGAAGTTTTTGTCAAGCAAGGTGTGAAGCGGTTGTTACCAGAAGCCAAACCTGTGGAAAGTGCGGTGTAAGTTCCAACATATACATAAAAATGTAGAGACGTTCCATGGAACATCTCTACAATGATTTATCTTCCCTATTTTCTATTGAGATTTATTTTCTATCATAAGCACCAACTTTAGACTTTTCGGAGTGCTTTTTTTCCTCCTCGACAAACTCTTCCAATGCATAGACATCAGGCCATACAGTTGCACCATGTTCATAGTTGTCAATGCCGATTTTATCCGCTTTAGGATTAACACGCAGCCTACCAATAGCATTTAGTCCGGTAAACATGACAAAGGCAAAGGCAATAGTAAACACTGATATTGCAATTATGCCTAAAATCTGCACACCGAGTAAATCAAAACCACCACCTAATAATAGACCGGCTTTTTTATTCAAAGTCAATTCAGGCTGACCTAAAAAGCCTACTGCCAGTGTACCCATCATGCCATTAATACCATGAACTGCAAATGCTCCCACAGGGTCATCAATTTTGCAAGCTTCAATAATATCAACGCCCAAAACCACCAAAATTCCCCCAGTTAACCCGATTACAACCGCCGCCCAAGGTGCTATAAACGCACAACCTGCGGTAACACCTACCAAACCAGCCAAAGAACCATTCAGACAATAGACCAAATCCCATTTACCTGAACGTTGGTATTGATAAAACATTGCCGCTAAAGACCCACCACCAGCGCCAAGGGTAGTATTTAGAGTAATTAAACCAATTAAACCAGGATTACCAGTACCTAAAGTTGAACCGGGGTTAAAACCGTACCAACCAAACCATAGAATCATTGTTCCTAAAGCCGCTAAACCTAAATTATGGGCACTAGGAAGTTGTCCCCAAGGAGTACGTCCAGTCCGAGGACCGAGTAAATAAGCACCTACTAAAGCTGTCCAACCGCCAACGGTGTGAACTACCGCACTACCAGCAAAATCATGAAAAGACATTTTTGCTAACCAGCCACCAGAATTCCAAACCCAATGCACAACCACAGGATAGCTAAATGCGGCCATAATGGCACTGTAAATTAAATCACCAACAAAGTCCGTTCTCCCCGCCATTGCCCCAGTAGTAATTGTACTGGCAGTAGCCGCAAAAGCGAACTGGAAGAAGAACAAGGTATAAGCATTGAGGTTGGAAGCTATTCCTGGTACACCACCATTGGTAAAAGTACCATCAGTTGGTAGTTGACTCAGGAAAAAAGTGTCTGTACCAATAAATCCACCAGCACTTGTACCAAAGGCAATACCAAAGCCCACACCCCACCAAATTAAAATAGTGACAGCCGCATCAATAAAGTTTTCCAATAGGGCGTTAACTACCCCTCTTTGGCGTAGTAAACCTGCCTCCAACATGGAGAAACCGGTCTGCATGAAGAATATTAAAAAGCCTGTGAGTAGTACCCAGGTAGTATCAATGGAAATTTGTAATTGTTTAGTAGTTGCGTCTAAGGATTCTAGTGTCACAGGGTCTGCTGCCTGGACAACTGTAGGTGCGAAAATTGCCAACACCATTGAACCTATAGCTAGTGCTAGAAGACGATACAAGGGACGAATAGGTTTATTCATTGCTGTTTTTCCTGCTAGAAAAGCTGTATTAATTTTGTTCATTAACTAACCGGGAATTTTCGATTTTAGATTAAAAAATTTGGTATGGGTCTGGAGTCCTTGAGGACGGAAAAATCGTAAATCCAAAATCCAAAAGGCTTTTTATCTCATTTTCATGTTCCTGAATTGGTATAAATAGGGAAACAAAGACATGATGCAAATCGTCAATACTCTATTTCTCATGAAATAAGATCATTATTAGTCAATATGCAATTTGTGAATCTGTCAAAATTAGAGTCCTTATACCAGTTCCATGCGAGGCTGCACTAAATAAATGCAGAGTAATGACGTTTTTAGGAAACGCCTCTACAAAGAAAGATAAAGCGCATTCTTATTCAGAAATGGTATTACGACTAAGTATGGTATATTTTCTACTGAATCTAAATCAGTATTCTGTATCGAAAAGTACATTTTTGTATATTTATGTAAATTATTCCCTCAACAAAAATACATAAATTGTCTCTATACCTTATACCATCAACATTTTCTCCCTTGAAGTAAACTCTGACCTCCGGAATTTCCATCTAACGATAGTTACCCGGTCACCCGCCAAAAAGGCTACGGTGTATACACAAGTCCTATCTGTCTTCCTATAGCAATCCTATTTGATTTATGAATGGATTTTTTAAAACGAACCGCACAGACGCAGAGGTATAGAGAAAAGGTGTTCATTACGACTTACGCAAGATGTGACTGAAAACCTAACCCTTGCGTGGGGGAACTCATGAATTACCCCTACTTTCGTTCCCTTTTGCGTAAGTCCTGTTCATATCTTATTTAGGATTGTTATATAATGATATGAGAAAAAATTTTAAATAGTGTAGAGTAGGTATTATTAACCCTAGTAAGTTTTTGGAAATAATTGTCCAGCCTATTTATATTTTAGAAATTCCCAAAAATCAAAGATGCATCTTATAGCGGTATGCACTTGAATGAGATACAGAATTTACCTAAAAAACTATACACCATCATATCTTTCAACTCTGTCACCGTAGCGTAGCACCTGTCAACTGTCACCTGCTATAAAGCCTAGATAAAACCTAAATATATGTCTCAATTAACATCAAAACAATGGATTTTAATCCGCTCAAAACTGATCCCCTATTTATTTTTATTCCCAGCCTTAATCATTTTAATATTTACTGTATTTTGGCCAGCCATTCAAGCCTTTTATCTGAGTTTTAGCAGTTATGAAAATATCGGCGATACACCCCAATGGATTGGTTTCAAAAACTTTATCAAATTATCAAAAGATCCCATTTTTTGGCAAACCTTAGAAAACACAATCTGGTATCTCATCGGTGTTGTCCCTATTTTAGTATTTTTGCCCTTAATATTAGCAATTTTAGTCAATCAAAAGCTGCGGGGAATGAATTGGTTTAGAACTGCATACTATACTCCCGTTATTATTTCCATGGTAGTTGCCGGCATCGCCTGGAAATGGTTATATGCAGAAAACGGATTACTAAATCAAATATTAAAGACGTTAGGCATTTTTTCCGATGGTATTCCCTGGTTAACAAGTCCAGATAAAATATTGGGACTTGTACCTATTTCCTTAGCCAGCGTCATGGCTGTAACTATTTGGAAAGGCTTAGGTTACTACATGATTATTTATTTAGCAGGATTGCAAGCCATACCCGCCGATATTTATGAAGCTGCTGCTATAGATGGTTCAGATAATATACGCAAACATTGGGATATTACCCTACCATTAATGAAACCTTATTTAGCTTTAGTTGCCGTAATTTCCTCCATAGCAGCTACCAAAGTTTTTGAAGAAGTTTATATCATGACTCAAGGCGGACCACTCAATAGTTCTAAGACAATAGTTTATTATTTATATGAACAAGCATTTACTAACTTAGAAATTAGCTATGCTTGTACCATCGGCTTAGTCCTATTTTTAATTATCTTGACCCTATCCATTTTACGCTTAATCATCAGTCAAGATAGTAATGAATTTACTGTTTAGGTGACAGTCAACCACCAACCATTAACTATAATACCCATGATCAACAACCAACAACCGATCATCGAACCATTAATAGAATTAAAAGGTATTTCTAAATCCTTTGGTAAAAACAAAGTTTTAGATAAAATAGATTTGAAAATATACCGAGGAGAAGCACTAGGAATTATTGGCCCTTCAGGAACGGGTAAATCAACAATTTTACGGGTAATTGCCGGTTTATTAAAACCCGACGAAGGAGAAATTTATATTCAAGGTGTCAAAAGAAATGGCTTAATAGAAGATGGTGCTGATCCTGTGGGAATTGGCATGGTATTTCAACAAGCGGCCTTATTTGACTCTTTAACAGTAGAAGAAAATATTGGCTTTTTACTTTATCAAAATTCCGATTTAAAGCGATCGCAAATTCGGGAACTTGTCAACGAAAAATTAGAAATGGTAGGTTTAGCAGCAATTGGCCATCTTTACCCCTCTGAACTTTCGGGAGGGATGCGAAAAAGAGTTAGTTTTGCTCGCGCCATCATGTCTAACCCAGATCACCCCACAGATAGTCCAGAGGTTTTATTATATGATGAACCGACAGCCGGACTTGACCCCATTGCCTCCACTGTCATAGAAGATTTAATCCGTGATTTACAACATACCCAAGAAGTTTGTAGTACATACTGCATCGTCACTCACCAAGATAGTACCATTCGCCGTACCTCCGACCAAATAGTATTTCTTTATCAAGGCAAAGTGCAATGGCAAGGTAAAGTAAATGAAATAGATCACACAGAAAATCCATTAATTCGACAATTTATGAGTGGTAGAGTACAAGGACCTATTCAAGTAGTAGGTTAAGTACATTCAATTTTGGATTTTGGATTGATTCCACAAATAAATCCGGAGGCTTGTACCATGAAGGAATTATCGGTTAAAAAATGCCAAGTGTACTTTTTTTTCGGTGGAGGAACAAATGCGAGAGCTAATTAGCAGTTTCACGTCCGCACGCATGAGAAGAGAAGGATCTGTAGGATTGTTGCTCCTGCTAGGTTTAGGTGTATTTGGAGTAATTTTACTATGGTTAAATAGAATTACCCCTGGACAAACTTCATATAAAGCAATTATCGAATTTACTAACGCGGGAGGAATGCAAAAGGGTTCAGCAGTGCGTTTTCGTGGTGTGAAAGTAGGAAGTATTACCAATCTCCAAGCAGGAACAAATGCTATTGATGTAGAAATTCAAATTGATTCACCTAAATTGATCATTCCTAGCAATGCACTAATTGAAGCTAATCAAAGTGGATTAATTAGCGAAAATATTATAGATATTACACCAAAAGGGGATTTACCCTCAGATATTGCAGCTAACCCCCTAGATAAGAACTGTAACTCCAGCTTGATTATTTGTAATGGTTCTCGCTTAAAAGGTGAAATTGGTATCAGTGTTGATGAATTGATCCGTAAAACATCTAATTTTGCGGATCAATATAGTGATGAAAAGTTCTATAAAAATATTAATCGCACCTTAGAAACATCAGCCAATGCGGCTGAGAATATCGCAGATTTAACCAAAGATTTGCAAAGTTTAAGCAAAAGCTTTCGAGGACAATTAGGGATATTTTCTGGTACAGCAGTGACATTACAGCGTTCCGCAAACCAATTAACCGTCACTGCTAGTAAAACCTCGGAGCAATTAGGCACAACAGCTCAGGATTTTAGTGTCACAGCTAAACAAGCAACCCGATTATTAAGTAACTTAGATAATCTTGTTACTACTAATCGTTCTTCTTTAGTGGGGGCTTTAAATAGTATGACAGCCACCAGTAACGAACTCCGGCAAACAGTTACCAGTTTATCACCGGCAATTAATCGTTTAACCCAAGGTCAATTATTAACCAACTTAGAAACCCTCTCTGCAAACGCCGCCGAAGCTTCAGCTAATTTAAAAGATGCTAGTAAAAGCTTGAATGATCCAAAAAATATTATCTTACTGCAACAAACCTTAGATGCAGCCAGATCAACCTTTGAAAACACTCAAAAAATTACCGCCGATTTAGATGATTTAACGGGCGATCCTAGGTTTCGTCAAAACCTGCTGCAATTGGTTAATGGTCTGAGTAAATTAGTTTCTTCTACCAAAGACATACAGGAACAAACCAAAGTAGCTGTAACTTTGGACTCTCTTAAAGCATCTGTTAATCAACCAAAGGTAGTAATTAGCGCACCTGTTCCCCAAAAACAAGCATTGCTAGAAGGCAGTCCCAAGTTAGTCATTAATCCTACATCCACACCCCTAGAGAAGGTAGAGACAACCCCCGCACCCGAGCCACTCCCAGAAACCATCCCAGTACCACCCACTTCATCCCAACAACAACTCCTCCAACAACTCCGAAATTATCGTGAACAAGGACAGACTGGAAGGGATAGGTAATTTGGAATTCCTAATACTTCCAAAAAAAGCGCAAAAAGAGAGTATTAGGGGTTGACAACTGATTTTAAATTTGTTAGTATGGTCTCGATAAGGAAGAACTATCTTAAAATAAATATGAATAACCGCGTAGGGGTTTAGCAGTGCTAAACCCTTGTGTTGTTTTAACTTGTCAGAAATGGGTGACATACTCCACACACTCACCCGAAGGGGAGTGTGGGCTTCTGGTGCGACTCTTCTATGAAGACATTAACTAAAAGTTAAATTTTCAATTACTTAGTTCAGATAATACCATTTGGGGAATTAATAAATTATTTTCTAATTTGCCGATGCCTAAAAAATGGGTTTGTGTTTCATAAACTCGCACAAAGTTAGAATTAGACAGATCAAAAGGAATTTTTTGACCTTGACACCATTTTTTAGCGGATATTGGCGGTAAATCTATAACTGGGAGATGTTGTAATGGTGCGTCTGGTGATATGGGTTGAAATATCCCGTTGTGAATTTGGGTTTCTAAATCTGCGAAGGTGAGACTGTCTGATATATGAAAACCACTGCTTTTTGTGCGTTGGAGGGCGGCTAAAGTACCATTAGTATTTAATGCTATACCTAAATCACGGGCGATCGCTCGAATATATGTTCCCGCACCACAGGATATGGCCACATCTAATTCTGGGAAATCTCCATCTCTCCAGTCCAAAACTTGAATTTCCAAAACTTCGACTGTGCGAACTGGAACTTCAACAATTTCTCCTTTCCTAGCTAAATCATACAAGCGTTTTCCCTCTACTTGAATGGCACTATAACTGGGAGGAATTTGTTCAATTTTCCCAATAAATTGGGAAAGTGCAGTTTTGATAATTTCTATATCTAATCCCGGACAAGGTGCAGAGGTAATAATTTCACCTTGTAAATCATCTGTAGTTGTGCGTACACCTAAACGAATAGTAGCTTGATAAGCTTTTTCTCCCGGTAAATATTGTAATAATCTGGTGGCCTTACCGCAAGCTATGGGTAAGACTCCCGTTGCGGCGGGATCTAAAGTTCCTGCGTGGCCGACTCGTTTGATTTTCAGCAGTTTTCGGACTTTAGCTACACAGTCATGAGATGTCCAGTCAAATGGTTTGTTTAAATTCAGAAAACCTTGCACAATTTTAAATTTGATATTTGCAACTTTTGTATTTTTACATAAATTGTTATTTTGTTAAGCTGTTACGCAAGATGTAACTGTAACCTCTAGGCTTTTAATGCCCCCTAACCCCCAATTCTAGGGGAATAAGAATTTCAAAGTCCCCCAAGTTTGGAGGATTTAGGGGGCTAAATTATATGCAACTTTACAAAGGAATGGTATGAATCATCAAGAAAATGTAAATAAATGGAGTAAAGAAACAGCGATACCCAGTAACCAAAATCCAAAATGGACTATGGTATGGGAAAGTTTTTTTTTACTGTGTTGCTTTCCTGGAGGCGTTCGCCTAAAATTGGAGCTAATTTGATCGGATCAAGGGACTGAACCAAATTTAAACCCAGAGACTGACTAGAAATACTTTTAGCATAAGCAGCATTAAGATAGAGAAGATATTCTGGTTTATTGGCTACATAGGTTTGAAAGAAAGGTAAACTTAAAGAATTAATATAATGATATGCTTGGGAAGCATCACCTACCATATCTTTTGATAATACCATTTGTCTACTGTCAGGATTGCTATTACCGATAGTGGAAAAATGAGTACCACCCATTAACATCACTAAATATTTTTCAGGATGGGTAATCCAAGAAAAAGGTAAAATTTGCTCATATAAAGCTGGTGCAACCGTATCTTCACTGCTACCCACAATCATCACTGGAGTCCGAATTTTACTTAATCCACCTTGTCCAAAAATAGTACTGGTGATCGGATTAACAGCGATCGCAGCTTTGATTCTCGGATCTTGTAAATTATCCCCTACTTGTGAGTGTTTTGATAATTCTAAAGCTCCACACTGCAATAATAAAGACATATTCCAGGTATTACGTAATTTTTCGCCATGACAGTCTTTTTCTAGTTGCTGAAAATTAATTTTTGCCCCACTTAAAGCTAATGCTGTATAACCTCCCAAAGACTGACCAAATACGCCTACTTGTTGTAAATTCAGACGACGCTGAAATTTAGGATCAGATTCTAATTGATCTAAAATATATTTGATATCTAAGGGTCTATCTATAAATTCATTAGTTTTAGCAACTTGATTAGTATTACCCTCAAGTAAAGATTGTAATTGTTGGGTATCGCTACCAGGATGATTAGGAATCACCACAGCAAAACCATGTTTAGCAAGATGATTTGCTAAATACCGAAAATTACTACTATCTAAACCTAAGCCATGGGAAATTATAATCACAGGCGCAGGTTTTTGGGTATGGGGAATGTAGATATCTGTAGATAAATGGCGATGACGGATAGAGTCAAAGAATTCGATTGTTTGTTTTTTGATAGATAAATTTGGTCGATTTGTGAATTTTGGTAATTGAGATAATTTGTCTGAAAAATTTATCTCAACTTCCAGATCAGATTGTTGTTTAATTGTAGTTATGGCTTCTTCAGTCGTGCTGATCATCTTCTCTAATTCCCTAGCAATTTGCATACCAGAAGCCACATCAATACTAATACTATTTTGAGGATATTTACGTAATAAAGTTAATAAATTTAATCCTTCTGGATCAGCAGCAGCAGCAATTAAAGCTGTCCGTAAAGCCTGGGATTTTGATTCTTGTGTATAGAAAGAGGTTTTAATTAATGCGGTTAATCTGTGTAAGATAAATTGACCTTGTTGAGTATCCAGAAATTGGGCAGCCACAGATGGGCTAATTTTTAGCGGTTGAATTAAAATTTTTCTAAATTCTTCTAACTGATTTGTGGGAATATATTGATAATAACCGGCTAAATCTGTATTAATTACACCATATTTAGCATAACTTTCCAAAACCCTAATCGGGATAGAAATTTCTAGTGCTGAATAGGAAGCATAAATTTTTTCTGCCGCCATTGCAGAGTTACTGATACCAAAAGTTGGTAACAGAATTGATAAAACTATTAATAGAGAATTTATTTTCAGAGTATTTTCCCAATTACCAAACATATTCATCGCTTAACTTTTGTAGTGATATGTTGAGCGAAGCTCAAATTTTGGTAGTTATTTTCACACCCTGGTTAACTTCTTAATTTTATTGACAATTCCTAGTAGTTCTGAGAAAATGATAATCAATTTATCAATTCTCTACATCAGTATTAATTATGTATTTTTCCTGATTGATAGAATCTAAATTAGCTAGACTTCATCCAATCAGCATATTGTGTAATCTGTAAAAGGTGCTGATAGATAAATACTTACCTAAATTATGCTGATTAATAGAATTAATTAGCTTTGCCCAAAGCAATAGATATTGAACCACCCACAATTAAAAAAGCACCAATAATCCCTATTAAAGAAATATTTTCTGGCGGAATCAGATGGGGAAAAATTCCTGATATAATCCACACGGCAATTAAGGTAATAATTGGTGCTAAAGCTAATACAGCACTTACCCTGGATGCTGGCCAATGTTGTAAAGATTCCGCAAAAGCACCATAAGCAATGACTGTATTGAAAGCACAAAATAGCAAACTGGCAAAATGGAAACTGTCAATAGTAAAAATTGTCTTAATTGTTGCTAAAGGTGTAAATAATAAAGCGCAGCCTCCGTAAATAATTAACATGATGTTTTCGGAGGTTAAAGATTGTAATAGTTGTTTTTGGGATAAGGCATAAATTGCCCAGGATATTGAACCTAAAACAATTAAACCACTACCTAGTAAATACTGCCCTTGTGATGTAATTAAATTATCTAATTGGGCATGAAAAAATAATGCAAAACCCAATGTTAGTACAGCTACACCTAGCCATTGAGATAATGTATAGCGTTCGCGAAAAATGACTAATCCACCACAGCTTAATAACACACCAGCTAGTTGAATTATAACTTCAGCATTAGCCGCAGCCGTCAATTTTAAACCTTGCATAAATAGAAAATAATTACTAGCTAAACCAAGGGTAGCAACTAGTAATAATTGCCAATTACTAGCACGTAATTGTGCCGATGTTGGTAATTTTTGCTGAAAAAACAAATAAATTGCTAGTAAAATAAAGGAGATAAAAAAGCGAAACCAAACAACAGTATAAACATCTAATGTTTGTAGTATAATTGTCAAAGCTAGAGGTAAAATTCCCCATAAAAAAACCGTTACTGATGATAAACCTAGTCCTAACTGCCAACGCCCGGAACTTTGATGCATTTTTAATAAAAACTAAGGGGAACAAATCATTGCTGCATAACGACTTACCAGGAATACTTAATTACTTCTGGCTGTTGGCTATAAGTCCGGGTAATATGAGTAGGACTTACGCAAATAGCACCAGTCAACAGTCATCACCTAAATATTTAATATTATTTAATATTTGAGGGGTTGGGAATGCCTGTTGATACAACAGTTGTGGAAGGAGTGGGCGGTTCTCCTAAAATGATTATGGAACAAGTGAGTTGTCTGGCTAATTGGGTGGTAACATCATGGGTAACTAATCCTTCTGATGTAGTGCGATTACGTATATAGGGAAAAATGACTAAATCATAGAGTCGAGAAGCTTGTAAAATGGCTAGGGCAGTATTTTCATGAATCATAATTTGTACTTCCGGTGGGTTGGAGAAATTTAATTGTGATAACCATTGACAAAGATGTGATCGCCTGGTACTAATTTGATCAGCATTACTATTTGCCATTCTTCTGGCTTCATTAATACACACATTTAACAAAGTGACTTGAGCTTGATTGACATTGGCCAGCATTTGGGCAAATTTAACTACCTCTATACTGGGTTCTAGAAGGTTTTCAATGGGTACAAGAATACGTTGAATTCTTTTTGGCGATTCTAACAATCTCGCCACTACGACTGGACAATGGGCAGACCAAAGAACATTATCAATAACATTACCAAATAATCTCGCTCTTAAACCGTGGCGTTTACCCCAACCCATGATAATTAAATTGGCTTGTTTTTCCCGTGCGGCGCGACTAATGGCAGGTGCAAAAGCATCATCAATTCGTAATAATGGTTCTGCGGTTGCACCCAAGACTTGAGATTGCTTGATAGCTTTTGCAAGTAAACATTGACTGTGTTGATAAGCTTTTTCTAATCTCTCGTTGTACATTTGGGTGGCGGCATGAGCGATCGCTAAAGGGATAATTTTTCCCTGAGACTGACTGGCTAATAAAGCGGCCATCTCAATTAAATACTGTTGAGTTTGGGGATTATAAACAGGAACAACAATCTTAAAATCTCCCAATTTTGAATGTTTTTCTCGCTCAGACAAATCAAGATTTACACCTTGATTAACTACAATAGAAGTCAATCTTACTGCTAAACGTTGGGTTAACAAAAAACCGAAAACAGATGTGATCAGAGTTAAAATAATAATATCATTAAATATAGCAGAGGAAAATAACCCAGCCCGATATCCCGTTAAAGTAATTGCTAATGTTATTCCTCCCAATGGGACAGACAATGACCATACAGTTAGGGTTTCTGACCATTGGTACTGATATAAAAATTTCATGAATAAGGCGACAATTAATTTAGAAGCGATCGCCCCCAAAAATATCAATCCTAATAATTCAAGATTTTTGTGTTCCAGTAACGCAGATATATCCAACATTCCCCCTAAATTCACGAAGAAAATGGGAATAAATAGCACACTACCAATAAATACTAATTTTTCTTTTACAGGTCCGGCTTTCACCACATCATTAACTGCTAAACCTGCTAAAAATACACCGACAATTTTTTCTATTCCCATCAATTGGGCAACTATACCAGAGACAAATACAGTCAGTAGGACAAACAAAAACTGATAATTTTCTTTTTCTCCTACTCTGTAAAAAAATTCCTTACCTAACCAATCTATACCAACTAAAATTACCATCATATAGAAGATGATCCCTAGCAATATAGTCATTATTTGAACGGAATCCATCACCTGACTAGAAAAATTAACTGTACTTAAAGATAAAATTAGCAATACAGCTATATTGGTAACTAAAGTAGCTGCCATTGTCACATTGACAGATAAATTATTAATTACCCCCAAGCGGCTGATCATGGGATATGCTAAAGGACTATAAGTAGCAAGTAACGCCCCAACTAATACAGAATAATGTCCAGACCAACCAAAAATTTCGCCCCAGAATATTCCTAAACACAGAGATAAACTGATAGTTAAACCACCAAAAATTAAAGCTGGAATTTTCTGATGTTGGAAAACCGAGAAATCAAACTCCAGTCCAGCAATAAACATTAAATAAGCTAAACCAATCTCTGCACCAAGATTAATCATTGGTAATGAGGACGGTAATAAATGCCACCCCCATGAACCCAGGATGACTCCAGCCCCAACCAAGCCCACAAATCCGGGCAATCTCAGCCGTTCAAAGAGAATCGGTACAACTAAAATCACTAATAGTAGAATAACCAAGGTAATAATTGATGCTAGAAAGATAGTTTTTTAAAAATAAAACCCTTGTGGGGTGGGCATAATACCCGCCATCATCGTACATACTATTTTATCACCAAAGCCGTGCTACAAGGACGGGGAACTTTAAACCCATGTTTCGGTAGTAGGACTTAGACAAGATATACAGCAGAATTCAGGAGTTAGAAGTAAAACTAGCTTTGTGTATAGGTTTCAATTTAGATTCGATCTGCAATCTCCTGTAACTGAAACTCTAATGATTTCGTAGGGGTAATTCATGAATTACCCTCACTTTCGTTCTGTTTTGCGTAAGTTCTGGGTAGTTCTTAATGGTTCATTTTTTTGGTGTGGGTGTAGCTGTGGGTGTAGCTGTGGGTGTAGCTGTGGGTGTAGCTGTTGGTGTAGGACTAGGCTTAGTTACTGGTTTAGTAATGATGTTTTTAACTTCTTCATTTAGTTTTTGACGAAGTTTTAAGTCAGCAATACCAGTTTCTGGCATTTGATGTTTTTTCTGATACTCCTTAACTACCTCTTCCGTCCGGGAACTGTAAAATTGATCGCCGGGAAGTGCTGGCTTTGGCTTGAGTACAACATTCAAATTACCTTGCAGAATTTGCACAATCATCGCAGCGTGTCCTTGGGTTTTTGGACCAGCTTTGCCATCTACTTTGAGTTTGTAACCTGTCTGAAATTCAGTAATTGCCTTTTTAGCTTCCTCATCGGTGAGAGGATCTTTTGTCACCTTGATGGTATAGCCTAAACCCCGCAATACAGAACGAAATTCCTCAGGCTTATAGTTAGGCTGACTGGCAGCAAAACCTATATCGGAACTAACAACACTCGCCGCCACTAAACAGGTTAAAGCAATACTGACTTTAGATTTATCGAAACTACACCACATCATAGAAACTCCTATTGATCAAAATTCAGCAACATAACAGAATCATAATAGAACTTATGCTAATGTCACCGGGAATTTTAGATTTTAGATTAGACATCTGGTAAAAATTATCGTAGGGACAATTCATGAATTGTCCCTACAAGGGTTTAGTGGTTATGCACATTTAATTACCACCAGATGTCTATTTTAGATTTTAGATTAAAAAAGGGAACTTTTTCCTCCTGCCTGATCCCAAGGACAATTTTGAACACAAACCTACTTACACTTTAGGGTGGAATCAATCCAATGACCCCACGTGAATCTACTGTGTGCAAATTTTATGTTTATTTGCAACTGCCCAGTAACAATATAAGTAATTATTTAATTGCGTAGTATTACGTAGGAAATTTCAGAATATTTAAGAGAACAGAACGCATATAAATAAAAATAATAGCATCGAAAACATTAATAATTATGAGCTATTTTAGGTTTTCCAGAACCTATAAGGAAATTTCATGGTTAATCAATCAAATTCGGTACAATCCCGGTTTAATATTGGATCGCTAATTGTATATTTTAATTCTAGAAGCTTTGTTTAATCAAATACGAAGCGCACTTAACATAAGTTAACCAAAAACATCATTCAAAAATAAGGTTTTGCCAATTCCTAACTCAACATTCAGAAAACTGATCTTACCTCTGTTGCAAAGCAATTACAAACCTAATCTACCTATTGAAAATTCACAATCTTATGTCTACAACTACTAACACCGAGCTAAAGCACGAAATTTCACAGTTATTGCGGGATTACCAGCTATCCCGATCTGAAAAAATTCGTAATCAACTAGTACAACTAAATTTTGGTTTGGTGAGAAAGGAAGCTCACTATTGGATTCATCAATGCCATGAAAGCTATGAGGATTTACTTCAAATAGGTTGTATGGGGTTAATTAGGGCTATTGAGAAGTTTGAACTATCCAAAGGAAATGCTTTTAGTTCCTATGCGATGCCCTATATTCGTGGTGAGATTCAACACTATTTGCGAGATAAAGGTGTAACCGTCAGAATACCCAGACGGTGGTTAGCTCTGCAACAACAAGCTGTAGGCATTTCCCGTTCCCTCCGCGAGCAATATAATCGCCAACCCACGGATAGAGAATTAGCTGCTGGATTAGAAATTTCTCTGAGTGAATGGCAAGAAATTAAATTAGCATGGATTAACCGCGCCCCTTTGAGTCTAGATGTACCTATTCAAGACGGAGAAGAAGGTGCTACTTGTTTAGCTGAATTAGTTCCAGATCAGAACTATCGTAGTTTCCAACTAGCACAAGAAGACCAAATTCGCTTGCAACAAGCCTTAGTTCAACTAGAACAAAGAACTCGTGAAGTTGTAGAGTGCATATTTTTGCAAGATTTAACCCAAAAACAAGTCGCGGAACATTTAGGAATTAGTGTGGTGACAGTTTCCAGACAAGTAAAAAAGGGATTGGATTTGTTAAAAAATATCATGAGCGTATCGGAAGATTAGTATTAATATTTTAGGTTGCCAGTATTAAACTTCCGAAATATCAAAATTTAGGTTATAAAGAAAACAGACTAAGCCTGTGATTTCAAACATGGCGCTGTCAACAACTGTACTTTTATAAACAAGCTTTCCTATAGCTTTTGAGAGCAGCTAATGGGTAAAAATTTACATATTATAGCCGGAGCTATTTTAACAACTTTGGCAATCACTGGATGTACATCCGGTGAATCGCCAACAGCCAGTAATACGGTTAGTCCTGCTGCAACTCCTAGCTTGCCACTAACATCCCAGCAGACAGGAAAGCCACAATCTTTTAATGATCCTGTAGTATCTGCTACACCAGCACCACAACCTGCTGTGGCTGGTTTGATTCAACCAACTAACAGCCAAGAGCGTTTAATTGTGCTTCAAAAAGGGCGCACAGATCCCTTTGGACAACTTATTGAACCAATGGGACAAACAAATACTAAACAACCCTTGGACAAAATCAAAGTTCCTAAATTGCCTCCCTTACCTATTACACTCCAACCGCAGGTAAAAGATCCCTTGGGGATTAAACCATCAGCAAATCCATTACCGAAAAAAACACTTCAAATAGCAAAAGTACCTAAAATACAGTCTGTAGTACCTAAGATTTTACCACAAACTCTTTCCTCTCCCAAACTGAAAAACGTATTACCACCTCCACCCCAACCAGAAACAGCTCAAGCTGTGATTGTCAGTGGGGTTGTTTTAATTGGTAAAGTCCCCCAGGCAATTATCAAAGTCCCAGAAGAATCAACTAGCAGATATATACAGCCAGGACAAAGATTGGTGAATGGGGTTTTAGTCAAAAGAATTGAAATGACTCAAAGTGGTAATCCTACAGTCATTTTGGAACAATACGGAATTGAAGTCGCTAAACAAGTAGGAGAACAACCTGCTACTAAAGAAGGCCAACCATCAGCTACACTTCCGGTAAATGAAACTAATTCTATGGGAGCTTCATAGACATGGAGACTCAGGAGCAAATAGAATTTCCTAGCGTGCCTTTGGCTGTATATCGAGAGATAGCAGCACATCTACGTCAGTTGTTAGGGGTAGAAGTGGGATTAATACCCCAAACATCCTCAGAATTTGATTACAACCAAAGCCAAATTGCTGGCCTATGGATTTCTTGGCAATCTCATCCTGACGAAGAAACCAGGGAAAGGTTTAACCAGATAGTTGCTTATTATCGAAACCGTTATGGTCTGGGATAACAAAGCAAAATAGGGGGAGTATCAATTTTTTAGGAATTTTCCTTATAAAGCGAGTTCGACGAAAATAATTTGACCCCTCTGGTAAACCTCTCCCTACAACAGGGAGAGGCTTAAAATCTTAATTTTTTATTGGTAATGAGAGGTTAAAATGCCCCTCTCCGCGTCGGAGAGGGGCTGGGGTGAGGTTCATCGAACTCAGGTTAAGATATATATTTAATTAATGCGACATTTGCGTAAGTCCTATAGCTGCTATTTGGTTTAAGCGTTACTGATAATGAAAAACTGGCAATTTCTGATACAGAAACAGGGAGATCATACTTGGCGAACTTTAGAGTTGTCAAATTTAAAACTTTTTGCGGATAATTATCGAGTTTTGGCTCGGTCTGATCTAAGTAATAGGAACGTAGAAGTACGGGTTACTCATGTATCTACCCAGGAAATTCCGCCTAAACGACGCATTCTCAAACGATTACGTCGCACTAACGCGGAGGGATTGATGGCGGTAATTCCTTTTACCCAGTTTAAACCAGGGATTTGGGAGTTACGATGTTCTGGAGATGTCATGTCAGATATGCTGGGTCAATCTTGGCAACATACTCTAACTATCGAAGTATTACCTCCGGAAACTACTCCACAGCCGCCAAATAAAGTCAGTGAAGCATCTGATCTGCCGTCACAGATTGATACTGAAGTCAATATAGTGATGAATCATGGGACTCCCATCTGGCTGAAGGGAGAAACAACAGAGCAGATTTTAGAAAACTTATTAGATTTAGCGTTACCTAAGGATGAACCCTTAATAGATGAGGAAACCATTGAGAATGCACCTACCTTACCGCCATCTCTCTCACTAAATTTAAGTTTAGAGGAAGATACTTATGTGGCTCGCTGGGGAGAAAATTTAAGTATTCATGGCTATGTAGAAACAAATGAAATTGAAAATCTGGATCATGAAAAATTTTCTCTGGAGGCTATCAGTGACTTAGGAATAGAAATTTCTTTGCGATCGCCTTCAGAGTCAAAAATCCTTAAAAAAATCCAGCACCCCTTAAAAAAGGACAGTTTACCTTTGTCCTTTAGCAGCCTAATTGATATTCCTTCTGAGTGTGAATCTAAGTTACTTTTAGCAGATATTAACTTATACGGTAAATTAGTTGATGTTGGTCAAGTGATGCTGTTAGCTAGTCATACCTTCACAATTACAGCAGATGTCACTGAATTATTAGCCATACACACTTCCTCATCAGATTCTCATCGCTTTGGACAGGAAACTAAGCCACCAAAGCTACCAAAACCAGTTGTTAATCTGGGATTAGAACTTTTTAATTTAGCTAAAACTCCTAAACTCGCCCAATTTCATATTCTCAAACCATCATCAAATCAACCTTTACCGCCTCAAATTAAACCCCAGCAAACCTGGGAACGTATTTCCCCACAACTGCCAATTTTACCCAACCACCCCTCAGCTAAGATTAATTCTGATTCAGCAAAAATTGCAGCAGATAGAATCTCAGCTACTCCACCCATTGATTTGAAAAAACTCGTAATTAAACCGATTAACAAAACTTTTCCCTACTTAAAACGGTTAAAAGCGACAACAGTTCAGGTGGAAATAGTTAATCACAATTTAGATCATCAAAACTTATCAGTTTTAGCCCAATCTCCAGAGTTACCCAGCTTAGTTCCCTTATCAGCAACAACACCAGAATTACCCATAGATCATCCCCAAGAAATTGATGATTCCCCCATAACTGAAACAATCTATGCAGAATTAATAGCAGAGATTGTGGCAAGTGTAACTCAAATTGAACCATTGGTGGTGGTCAATACTGAGGAAAATGTTCCATCTCTAATCAACGAAGTCTTGGATATGGTTGAAACTCAGGAAATTGTATCTAATATCATCAATGAGGTATTAGGACAAATTGATATGGAGCAAAATTTTGCCGATGAGGATATTCCGCTAAAAGTTGATGAATTGGAAATAGTAAATTCACCCTATGCCATTGAACCTCCGTGGATATCTCAAGAAATTGTTATAGATGATCTAGTGATGGAAGTGAATACCCATGATATCAGTGATCAAACTGTAAAAAATACACCTTTATCTAAAGATGAAACTCCGGCTGATATGATGATTGATTCTTTGCCAAGTCCCCAATTGTTTTTACCAGATGGTGAACTTGTGGCAGGTACATCTGTAGCTGTCCGTTTGGAATTACCGGAAGTTCTATCTTCTGTAGCTGTGAAATTATGGGTTGAAGATTACCAAACCCGCAGTTTACTAGATGGTCCCCATATTCTGTCTGATTTGCGTTCTAATGCCTGGGGAGGATGGGAAACGACTATTTCCTTAAAAATTCCCTTTGGCTGCTTGGAAATCCGTTTGGCAGCGATTACAATCAATCAGTCTACCCAGCAGGAAAGCAATAGAGTTGCAGTCATCAAAACGGTCATTCCCCCTGATTTACCGACTATAGAACTGGATGATATTTTGGGAATTTGATAAGCTGTGTTAAAAATCTTAAGAATTTACCCAATTGGGTAGAATTTTGCAGTAAGCTCCTAAATGAATTGTAGTAAGACTTTACAGGACTTATCTTATGTCAGGTTCATTTTTGCCTACTATTTTCGCTTACTCTTCCTTTTTGCCTTCTATCTTTGTTCCCCTGACTGGCTTGGTTTTACCAGCCGTAATTTTCGCATTTTTGTTTTCCTACATTGAAAGCGAAGATATTGCTTAATTAGGCTGTGGGTAATTAGTTAACTCTTTTTTGTACCAATTACCTATTAAGATACAAACAAAACCGCCTATCTGAACCAGGTAGGCGGTTTTAATGTGTATTTTTGTAGCAGGAGTTTAGCAATGGTAATCAAGCAAAAATTCAGTATTTTGTATTCTGATTACATTAAATCGAAGAACCAATTCCTGCGTAAGCACCATAAAAGAAAATACCAACTACAGTGATTACACCCAAACCTGCAATTGTAGCCACAACCCACAAGGGAATTCTTCCACTTCCAGACACAGTTTTGTCCTCGCTTAAAAATAAATTAACACATTCGTCAGTTGTCAGTTGTTAGTTGTCAGTTGAAGATTTTTTTGTCACCTTTTAACTTTTACCTAACTAGCAACTGACCTTAAAAACACCAGTTAGTTAAAGAAGTAACTGGAAAAGAGAATGCCTAGAACGAAGATCAAGAGTAGTCCTAGGTAAAGAGAGGTACGGTTTAATTCAACCGGTTGTTGATTAGGATTAGGCGTTCTTTCCATGATTAAGTCCTAGCGTTGAATAAACTGCATTGAGGCGATCGCGCCCAAAAAGAATACAGTAGGGACAGCTAAGGTATGAACTGCGATCCATCTAACTGTAAAAATGGGATAGGTAACTGGTTGATTAATGTTATTACCGCTAGTCATGATGTCAAATTATTTTCCAATAAATGTTTTTACTTGGTTTTTTGCGTCAAAACGATTGCTAACAATTGGCACTTCTTGACGAACTTGAGTAAAATACTCATTAGGACGGGGTGTGCCAAATACATCATAAGCTAAACCAGTGCTGACAAATAACCAACCTGCAACAAATAATGCGGGGATGGTGATGCTGTGAATTACCCAGTAACGAATACTGGTAACAATGTCAGAAAACGGACGTTCTCCAGTGGTACCTGCCATTTATTTGACTACCTTATCAAAAACTATGATTGAGTTTATTATCCTACAAAGTTTAGAAAGAGTTACAAGTTGCAACTTTCTTCTCATAATACATCCATGATTGGGTGTAATTACGCCTCTTTTGATGGATCTGCTGCTTCTAGCCTGGGGTTATATTTTAGCAAAACGCCGCGATCGCCAATAATAAAACCTTGTTCCGGGTTCAAAAACACGATTTTATAGAAATTAGCCGCAACTGTTTCCACATCACGGTCTTTTTCCCAAGTTTTACCACCATCAGTGCTGCGAAGTAAATTACCGCTACCACCACTCACCCAAATTTCATCAGGTGTGCGATAGGCTAAATCCAGTAAACCCCAACTGGTGGATAATTCTGGATATTTTACCTCTAGCCATGCTTCTGGTTTGGCAGGATCACTAAACTGAACTTGGCCACCCCGTGCTAACAACCACATTTGTCCATCGTTAGTAAAACCCATATTTTCTAAACGTCGGGAACTGTTACGGTTATGTGGTTCCCAAGCATTTTCACCAGGTTTCCAAGTGGAGTAAAAACTACCCTTAGCAGAAACAGCAATATACTTACCATCTGGCGATCGCTCCAAGTTGCGAACCACACCAACGGCTGCTTCTAAACTAGCTTTCCAGTTTTGACCACCATCACTAGTTTGATAAATTGCGCCTACATCAGTGGCCATTTCGGCTGTATTTTGACCAATGGCTGTAATGGCAATTGGATTACCAGGTAGCTTTTCGCTTAAAGCAATCCTAGACCAAGACTGTCCTTCATCAGTAGTATGAAGTAGTAAAGAAGGTTCTCCTACAATCCAACCTTCTTGACCAGAAAAACTAACCGAGTTAAAACGGTATCTGGGATCATCCAATTCTAATTTTAGCGGTTGCCAAGTCTCACCACCATCATTAGTTTCTAAGAGAGTGGCATTACTACCCACTAAATAACCATGTTGGGAATTACCAGAAAAGCCAATATCTAGCAATTTCGCGTCTGTTGGTACATTAATTACCTGCCAGGGATTGTAGCTAATAGAAGGAACACTGCTACACCCTATACAAGCTATAACTACTATTAATGCGGCAAAAAGTCCTTGCCACTTTTTTACAATTGAGTGCATCAGTATTACTGAGGTTTTCCTAAAATTTGGTAGATTTTCGTCGAAATTGCGGTAAATGAAAGATAGCTGTTTTTACTGTAGTCCGTAGAGACTAATAAAAAACAAGAATCCCAGGGCTAAAGCCCCAAAAATCAAAATGTTCTTTTGGGTAGGTGTTAGCGTATTAACACCTAAACCGTAACTTAAGTTTTCCTTGAAACCCGATGCTGTACCGGCAGGTCCAATATTCGCAAAAGCAGTTTTCTTAGCTATACAAACTGGACAGCGCCAATTCGTCGGTAGTTCTGCAAAAACTGTTCCTGGCAGAATATTACTCTTGTCGTCTCCTTTCTCCGGTTCATAAACATAACCACAAGAGCGACACTCATAGCGGTCTAACACTGGAGTTTCCATAGCCTCTTCAGCTTGTTCACTCATGGCTCGTAGTCTCGCAGAGGGTAATTATTAAATATACGTTACAAATTATGACATAATTATTAGACTTTTCTCTCATTCATGGCCAAGTTAGATCGGGCAGCATTCAGGAAAAATAGCCGGTCATTGGTTGCCATTACCAGAACAAATGCGGACTGAAGACAACCCCCTGATTATGGTTTGGTTTACCAAAGATACACTCAGAAGTCTTGCACAACAGCTTAGGTCTGAAAAAATCTCAAGTTTCTCCCTAAGTACCTGCCAGGAGTTGATGTAAATTATCTGACGTGAAGGCTTAAGAGATTGGTGAATAAGCATAACTGAAGTTAGACATAAGAAATCAGATCCACATACTACAAGTCTGTGTGACTATTTCCACGATTTCAGAACTACCTTAAAGATATAATGTAAAAAGAAGATTATCCATATATTCAGTAAACAGCAAACAGTGAATATTATCTATAGTTTAGTGAAAAGTTAGCAAGTAATTAAACTAATAAATATTCTCTGAAAGTTATTTGCTGTTAACTGATAAGTGATTATCTTAACACCATTAGCAGTAGAAAACTATTGTGTTTGTTCTTAGCGGTTACGAGTACCTTCTAGGCTTCTTCATCCTGTGTAGCCTAGTTCCAGCCCTAGCACTGTCAGCCTCAAAAATTCTTAGACCCAGTGGTAACAGTCTAGAGAGACGCACAACTTACGAATGCGGACTAGAACCCATTGGCGGAGCCTGGATTCAATTCAATATCCGCTACTATATGTTCGCTTTGGTCTTTGTTGTTTTTGATGTAGAAACAGTATTTTTATACCCTTGGGCAGTTGCTTTTAACCGCCTGGGTTTATTGGCATTTATCGAAGCCATCATCTTTATTTCGATTCTCATCATCGCCTTAGTTTACGCATGGCGTAAAGGAGCTTTGGAATGGTCTTAAATTCTAATATCATCACCCAGGAAACAGAACAAATCATCAACCCCATTCAACGTCCTACAGTTACCCATGAACTGTCAGAAAACGTGATTTTAACAACTGTTGATGACCTTTATAACTGGGCGCGGCTTTCTAGTTTGTGGCCGTTGCTATTTGGTACAGCTTGCTGCTTTATTGAATTTGCGGCTTTAATTGGCTCTCGCTTTGACTTTGACCGTTTTGGGTTAATTCCTCGTTCCAGCCCTCGCCAAGCGGATTTAATCATCACTGCTGGAACAATTACCATGAAGATGGCTCCCCAATTGGTGCGTCTTTATGAACAAATGCCCGAACCCAAGTATGTGATTGCTATGGGTGCTTGTACAATTACTGGAGGGATGTTTAGCGTTGACTCCCCTACAGCAGTGCGCGGAGTTGATAAACTAATTCCCGTAGATGTCTATTTGCCTGGTTGTCCCCCCCGTCCTGAAGCGATTATTGACGCAATTATTAAACTGCGGAAGAAAATCGCCAATGATTCTATGCAAGAACGGGATAATATCAAGCAAGTCCACCGTTACTACAGTACAACTCATAATATGAAGCCAGTTCCCGAAATCTTAACTGGTAAGTATATGCAGTCAGAAACTCGCTTTAATCCTCCCAAAGAATTGACAGAAGCGATTGGTATGCCTGTACCCCCAGCCTTATTAACAGCAAAGACACAGAAGGAGGAACAAGGGCGTGGCTGAAGAAGAATCTAAACCAGTTCCCGCAGCAGAAGCATCTCTAGTCAAACCCGGCAAAGTTTCCCAGTGGTTAGCGGAAAATGGTTTTGACCATGAGTTTTTGCAACTTGATGCCAATGGGGTAGAAATAATTAAAGTTCCGGCAAGTTTTCTCTTACCTATTTCTACTGCTTTGTATGCTTACGGGTTTAATTACCTCCAGTTTCAAGGCGCGATGGATTTAGGTCCAGGACAAGAATTGGTAAGTGTTTATCATTTACTCAAACTTAGTGATAATGCTGATCGTCCTGAAGAAATTAGGGTGAAAGTGTTTTTACCCAGAGAAAATCCCTCTGTGCCTTCAGTTTACTGGATTTGGAAAACAGCAGACTGGCAAGAACGGGAAAGCTATGATATGTATGGCATCATCTATGAAGGTCATCCTAATTTGAAGCGGATTTTGATGCCGGAAGATTGGGTAGGTTGGCCTTTACGCAAGGATTACATCTCACCAGACTTCTACGAGTTACAAGACGCTTATTAAGTAGGCAGAATCGGTAGGGTGGGCATTGCCTACCCTAAAATGTTTTAAAGTTGTCTGTGAGGTGAGGGAACACTTCGACAAGCTCAGTGCATCGCAGGGAACAGTTTCAGCTATCTGGATATCCTCAATTTCTCATATCCGACAGGGAAAAATGCAACTGTTTTGAGACTCCATTTGCCAAAACCTGGGACTTTTTTGTGCGGAAAATCTGCAAACCCCTTATAAATAAACGGTTTTAGCTTTGTTTAGCAAACCTTACATACACGATTTTATCCTATTGTACCATAATTTGATTCTTTTTCGGAGATGTCTAGTAATAGACAACTGAAATCCTGAACGCGGATTACACAGATTGCACGGATTAAGTGATCTGTTATTGTGATAGACAATTAAAATCCGTGAAATCCTTTAATCCGTATAATCCGTGATGCTGACCCCAATTAAATTTTCCAGTGTTTACACCTTGCTGCTGTCTGGTGGGTCAAACTTATACCCATAACCGCGTACCGTTTTGATAAACTCCGGCATACTAGAATCAGTTTCCATTTTCTTGCGGAGTTGACCAATATGCACATCCACAACCCGTCCATCTCCCACATAATCACAACCCCAAATTTTTTGGATTAGTTGGGTGCGACTCCATGCCTGTCCAGGATGGGTAGCGAGAAAATGTAAAATATTAAACTCCAAAGCAGTTAAAGCTAAAGGTTTATTGTTAAGTGTTACTTCTCTTGCATCTGAATTGATGGCTAATTGGTTAAAAGTTAAGCGTTGTGAGCGACTAGGCTGGATATAGCGAACCCGTCTTAACAAGGCTTCTACTCTAACTTCTACCTCAGCGAGACTAAATGGTTTAGTTAAAAAATCATCTGCACCGGCGGCCAGGACTTTAATTTTATCAGCTTCATCATTACGACTCGTCAGAATCATGACTAAAACACCGGTGCGATTTTGCATTTCTTGACAAAGTTTATAGCCGTTTGCATCTGGTAAATTCCAGTCTAGAATCACTAAATCAGGATTTAATTGCTCAAACAATGTTATAGCAGTTTTACCATCCGCAGCCGATTCTATTTGATATTTCCGACTCAAGAAACGTTGAATGAGGTTACGGACAGTATAATCGTCATCTACAATCAGAATCTTGGAATTGGTTGGGGAAAGCGTATCCATAGGGCAATCTATTATTGTTTTGGCAATTGGTTGTGATGATAGATGCTTACTTTTATTATTGAAAGTTAGTTTACTCTCAACCCCTAATTTTACTTGCATCAAGAAGATTAAAAGTATTTTGTTGCTTGATAGAATACGATAATCTCTGGTAAATGCCACCCTACTCTAGAGTTATTTTTAGGACTTACGCAAGATATGTTTGAAAGCCCGATTTTTTCCTAGGGGTAATTCATGAATTACCCCTACTTAGTCTCGTCCTCACCTATGAAGTAACTACTCTGCTATGGCTAAATTTTCCATGAAGTTTATGCAAACTTTAGACATCTTACTCTTAAAAAAAAGTATAAGTAATGTACAATTTTGGTATTTTTTTAAAAAAATTTTGTATAAATTAGATAGGTAAATAGATACAAAAAAGAAGATAGATATTCATATCTTTAGCAGTATAAGATACCCGAATCAAATAAAAAAATCGGGTATCTTATGTGCTAGATGAAATTGAGAATTACTACAGGGAAATTAATACTGTGGCACAGAAGCATCTACTTCTTGACTCCAAGCATTAATTCCACCTTTGACGTTAGTTCCCACAATACCTGCTTCCTTAAGAATAGCCAGAGCCTTGGCAGAACGTCCACCCATTTTACAATGGGCAATTAAACGGTGTCCGTTGACCAATTCTTGTACCTTAGCAACACCATCACCATTTTCAATATCTGGTAAAGGTACTAATACCGAACCGGGAATTTTGGCAATTTCGTACTCGTGGGGGTTGCGTACATCTAGCAGTACAAAGTCTTTTGCACCACTATCTAGTAATGCTTTTAATTCCTTGACGGTCATTTCTTGAATTTCCATCTGCTGTTTTGCTTCTGCTGCTTGCGCTTGGGGAATACCACAGAATTCTTCGTAATCAATCAGTTTTTCAATCACTGGACGAATGGGGTTAGGACGCAGTTTCAACTCCCGGAATTTCATATCCAAAGCGTTGTAAAGCATCAAGCGTCCACTGAGGGTATTACCTTGGCCAATAATGATTTTGACCGTTTCTGTGGCTTGGATAACACCAATTATTCCCGGTAAAATTCCTAGTACACCACCTTCCGCACAGGAAGGAACCATTCCTGGTGGTGGTGGTTCGGGATATAGGTCACGATAGTTAGGGCCACCTTCGTAGTTAAAGACGGTTGCTTGTCCTTCAAAACGGAAGATTGAACCGTAAACGTTAGGTTTATCTAGCAGTACACAAGCATCGTTAACTAGATAGCGTGTGGGGAAGTTATCAGTTCCATCCACCACAACATCATAGGGACGAATGATATCTAGGGCGTTTTCTGAACTTAACCGAGTTTCGTATAAGTCAACCTGACAATGGGGGTTAATTTCATGAATACGGTTTTTCGCTGATTCAATTTTGGGTTTACCTACCCAGGATGTACCATGAATGACTTGACGTTGTAAGTTAGAAAAATCAACAACATCAAAATCAACAATACCGATGCGGCCTATACCTGCTGCTGCAAGATATAAAAGTAGTGGTGAACCTAGTCCACCTGTACCAATACATAATACACTCGCGGCTTTAAGGCGTTTTTGTCCTTCTAGCCCCACTTCTGGCAAAATTAAGTGGCGGGAGTAGCGTTCGTAGTCGTCTTTTGTCAACTGGATGTCATCCAGATTAGGATTTAGCATAATGGGAAGATGCAGAATCTCAGAGTGTTAATGTTAACTCAAAGTTGATAACTTTATGTGTGCAATTTTTTCAGGCTGAAACTGGTGCTTGTCATCAAGAGTCCAGCTTTGCAGTTCTCCAGCTTGACCTTTTTGTACAGATAATATCACATAAGAATATTCTGTCCAAGCGTATATTCTATCCCATTCTGAAGGAATAGCTGGATAGTTAGGATGGGAATGATAGATACCAATAATATTTAAATTGCGGTTTCTGGCTTCTTTTTGGGTTTGTAACATGACTTGGGGAGCGATCGCATATCTTCTGCTGGTACTATATTCTTCTGGGTTTTCTGTAAAATTACCTTTTTGTGTATTCCAGACGTTTTCTGTGGGGATGATTTCTACTACAGTTTTATATTCATTATTTTTATAACCTAAAATTAGCCCACAGCATTCATCTGGGTAGGTTATTTGAGCATGGTTTTTGATAATTTCTATATGATTGGTTTTGAGTTGAATATTCATGGTAACTTACGGACGCAAATAGACGTAGATAAACGCATATCAAGAAAAAAGAGCGATAAATATCAAGTTAAGAATCTAACTTTACCAGTATTAATATCATAGTAGGCACGGACAATTTTTAATCTGTCATCACGGATTAATCTATCTATAATTTGTGAATTATTTTGCAATTTTCTAGCTTGGTATTCAATATTATTAATGATGGCATTGTTATCATCATTACTATCATTAATATTACTTTTTGTTCTGGGAGTTGCAGATATACTTGGCTTAATGTTATCAACTACAGAGTTTATATTACCATCATCTGGTTGATTGTCAAACGCTGCTGATACTGCACCACATCCTTTATGACCTAAAACAACTATGAGTTGTGTTCCTAAAGTAGCGGTAGCATATTCTAAACTACCAATGGTTTCATTAGTAGCAATATTACCAGCAACGCGCACAACAAATAAGTCTCCTAATCCTTGATCAAAAATTATTTCTGGTGGTACGCGAGAATCTGCACATCCTAATATTGCCGCATAAGGATACTGTTTTTTAGATACTGATTGTAAACGTCTTTTTGTTTGATTCGGATATTGACGATTTTGATTAACAAATCTTCTGTTTCCTTCTGTTAATTTTCTTTTTGCTGCCTCTGCACTAACTGGATTAGGATTAGGATTATTTTCAGGAATTGTGATTTCTGAACGATTAATAATGATTTCATTACAAGCAGTCAGAGTACCCATACTCAAGGTACTTAAACCTAGAAATTTTAAGAAGTTACGACGACCTACAAAACCGTTAATTTTACTCATAAGTCTACCTGACAACTTCTAGATGATTTTTAGAGAAGATATCAGATTAGATCATGATGTGAGAGTACCTTATTACACGGTTTAAGGGTTATTTAATCTTTTGCTTAAATACCAAACAATATATTGACAGTATGGACTATATTTACCTTCTGCATCTTTGGTATTTAGTTCTTCTAGAGTCTTTTTGATAACTTCTTTTGACCAAGTTTTGTTGGGAAATTTTTTATTCAATACTGCAATTACTGTATCTAAAGCTATTTTACGATTTTCTCTAAGAGTTTGATAGTTAAGATTTAAAATTTCATTTAGTTCATAATTGATAGTTTCATCATCAGTTATAGATAATATTTTTCCAGTTGAACTATATTTCATCTGATTTTCACAATTCTTATTACTATCTACTGGATTAAGATTCATTGTATAATTTCACAGCCAAATCAGGAGGAAACGTTAATTTAAGTTCTCGAAAACCTCGAAAGTTTTGTAAATGTAATTCTTCAATACGCATAATTATAAATTGAATATAATTGTAAATTCAAACCGCTAAGAAGATGATATTTTTATCTTATCAAAAATTTCCGATTTTATAAAATGAAGAATTATTGTAATTTTCCCACCTCGAAATTATTCAATAATTACCTCATCCATTTTCTGTAATCACAGTTTCTAAAGGTTTATCCCAACTATCAACAGGTAATTGAGATAAATAAGCAAAATCAAAAACTACTCCTATAGTCGCTTTTGACTTCCAACCGGGGGAATTTAATAAACGGTCATAATATCCACCACCATAACCTAAGCGGTATCCTTGGACATCACAACCCACGCAGGGGACAATAATTAAATCTACTTCTGCAATCTCTATTATGGGTGCTGCGTGGTGAGGTTCAGTAATGCCATAAGCACCGGTATTAATTGTGTCCTCAGGTTGCCAAGAATGCCAAACTAGAGATTTATCAACACAACGGGGAAAACCCCAACGTTTGTTAGTGTTGGTATATAGTGAGCTAATATCAGGTTCTTGACGAAAGCTGAAAAAAGCGAGAATTGTATTTGCTTGATTAAATATAACTGAGTTTTGGATATTGGTGGTGAGGCGATCGCTCTTATCTCTCCATTCTAATAATGTCATTGACTGACGTTTGTGGAGTAAAGTCCGCCGCAGTTCTTTTTTATTTAGCTGTGAATTTATTTTTTGCAAAGCCTAATACAATTTTAGATTTTGACACTCTGCGGTCTAAAGACACACAGATTCTTTAAGACTTGCGTAAAAGGAATAGTCAATTATCCCCCCACACGCTCAAAACAACTACCAGTACAACAGGTATTGCAATCGCGCTTACTTTTATGTTTTTTTGCTTTCCGAGTCCATCAAATTTTGGCGGTATTACACTCCATATTTTACCTTTACTTGTTTACCCAGGCTACAGTCAAATCCGCAGACGAG